>VFQQ010000113.1_pt1 | contig 208748 bp, 154 predicted proteins | sample 3512341 | NCBI WGS metagenome assembly VFQQ01 (sample SAMN10412373, study PRJNA504923) | tailings metagenome | isolation source: Relicate 2 Philex TSF1 revegetated site | place: Philippines: Tuba, Benguet | collected 2017-08-29 | reverse complement strand
GGCCTCCGGCGGCCAGCAGCGTGCTGGACCCGCCAGCGGCCCGCTGGACCGGGGTAACGACGCACCCGGTCGACCCGGCCGCGTCAGTCCTGCACGCGGTTTTGAAATGGCTTCTAACCCGCCTTGCGGAGCGCCTGCGCGGCGAGGTCGAAGGCGACCCCCGCGAGAGGGATCGGTTCCCGCCGGTCTGCGGCATCCCGCCCGCGCGAAGGGCGGCGGGGTGCGCCCCGTTCGAGGAGGACCGACGTCTGCGAGGGGACGCGCTTGTCCGCCCAGCGGAGGACTAGGTCTGCCGTGTGCTGCCAGTCGGGCTCCGTCAGCAGCTCGTGGAGGTGGTCCTTGAGGGTCACGAGGCTCTTGTCGGCCGACCCGACGCTCGGCCACCACCGGAGCGGCGCAGTGGGACAGACGACTTCATCCTGCTCCCCCTGGAGAAGCAGCAGCGGCAGCTTGAGCGAAGGGGCGTCCGACCACGCCTCGTACATCGCGTCGAGCACTCGAAAGTACCAGCTGGCGGTGACGGTCGCGTGCCGGAGGGGATCGAGCTCCCGCGTCCGCCGCGCTTCATGACAGCGGGTCACCTGGTCCGCCGTGATGGGACTCCGGAACCGGGTCGCCGGAGCGACCAAGAGGCAGAGCCGGCCGAGGGCGATCTTCCAGCCGGCGACAGGGACCCGCATCGCCAGGAGCGGACTGAGGGGGACGAGGGACGAGAGTCTTCCGGGGCGGGTCTGGGCGTACCGGATTCCGGCCAGCCCCCCCATGCTGTGGGCCAGCATGACGAGCCGGTCGGCGGGGACGGCGAGCCAGTCGACCAGCACGTCGAGATCGTCGAGATACTGTTCGAACCGCAGGAGATGCGTCGGCGTTCCCCCGGAGCGGCCATGTCCGCGGAGGTCGCCGGCGACGACCCGCCAGCCCCGGCGGGCGGCGAGCCGGGCAAAGTGGTCGTACCGCTCTCCATGTTCGCCCGTCCCGTGGACGATCAGGAACACCCGGTCGGCCGAGCGGCCGGCGAGCTCATAGTGCCGGACGAAGAGCGGAGTCCCGTCGCGGGCGGTGAGCGTGGTGCGGGAACGGACGACCAGACTGTCCGGCCGAGGCATGCTGCGGACTCCGGGAGGGGCCTTCGGCACGCCGGACAGGCGTCCTTCCGAAGGGCCGGGGAGCCGAGATACGCCCCCCTCCGCGGAGGGTCAAGAGTTTTCGCCGACCCGCCGGGAGCGGCGGCAGATTTGCCCGATTCTCCGGGGGGAGTGTTTTGAAATGACTCACTGGGAGAGCGTCCGTTGCAGATTGAACGGTTCCACGGAGTAGCGCTTCCGGTGAGGGCTGGCCGGCCACCAGGGCGAATCCCTGCACCCCCCGCAGACTGGCGCCCGACCTCATCGTCCTCCCTGACACCGCGCCTGGGCGTCGCAGCCTGCTTAGCGCAACCCAACGCTCCACGCCGCCCCGGTCCAGCGGAACGCTGGCTAGTGGGGGGAGGGGGGGAGGTTGCTTTGGTCGAGGGTGGTCAGGCGGGCTTCGAGTTCGTGGATCAGGTCGGCGTCGAGGACGTGTTCGATCTCGTCGGCGTCCCGGTCCACCCGTTTGGCCGCCATGTCGGCGTACTGGATCATGAACAGTTCCCACAGCCGGTGATTGCGGACCAGCCGCGTCCCCTCCGCGACTCCCGATGCGGTCAGGCTGACGCCGTTCGAGGCGAGCGTCAGGTAGCCTTCGCGTTCACCCCAGCGGAAGAGCTGGCTGAGCCGGCCGCGGGACCAGGAACGTAGTTCCGCCGCCGACTCCCAAGAGACGACCGGAGAGGGAATGGCCGCTTGTTGGCCGGTCCGCTCGAGGATCTCGGACAGCCCGCGGAGGAGGTGCTGCCGTTCCATCCGCTGGACGAGCCGGCGGCGGCGGATCGAGCGGAGCACGAGGCCTCGTTCCGCGCCGAAGGCGAAACTGACGAGGAACAGGGCTCCGGCCGAGAGGACGATCGCGGCTCCGGCGGCCATTCGGGGGATCGCGTTGCTGGCGAGGACGCCGAGGATGGCGCTTGCGCCGCCGATGGTGGCGGAGATGACCGCCATGCGGTGGACCTCGTTGGTCCAGAACCGGGCAGCGGCGGCGGGGATGATCAGGGCGGCGACCACGAGAATCAGGCCGACGCTCTGCAGGCCGAGCACCGTAATCCCGACGACGAGGAGCATGAGCAGCGTGTTGAGCCACCCGACGGGCCACCCGCCGGCGGCGGCGAACTCGTCGTCGAACGAGACGAGCGTCAGCTCCTTGAAGAGGAGGAGCGTCACGATCAGCAGCCCGACCGCGACGCCGGCGAAGAGCAGGACGTCCGAGGCGAGGAGCGTCGCCGTCTTGCCGTTGAGGTAGTCCTTGAGCCCAGCCGAGTTGCCGCTGGGGATCTGCTGGATCACGGAGAGGAGCGCGGCCCCCAGTCCGTAGAAGACGCTGAGGACGACCGCCTGGATGGCGTCGGGCTTGAGGGAGGTTTTTCGTTCGAGGAAGAGCATGACCCCCGCCCCCGCGAGGCCGGAGAGGAAGGCCCCGGTCAGCAGTCCCGCGGGGGATTTTCCCGAGCCGGGGGAGATCGTTTCGAGGACCAGGAACGCGATGGCGATTCCGGGGAGCGTGGCGTGACCGACGACGTCTCCGACGAGGGCCTGCCGCCGGAGGATCAGGAACACCCCGACGATCCCGGCGCTGACCCCCAGGAGCGCGGTCCCCAGCAGGACGACCCGGGTATTCGGATCCCCAAGCCACGCCGCGACCGCGAGGGCCGGCTGGGGAGTCGGGAGGGAAGCCGCAGCGGGAGCATTCGCAGCCTCCCGGCCGATCGTCGCTGCGTTGAGGTGCGGCGTGGCGACGAAGAGGAAGACCAGGGCGAACGCGAACGGGACGAGCGTTGTCCGGAGGAGCGGGAAATTCCGTGAAACACTCGGAACAGCGTGGCAAACTGCGTCAGCCATGCGGGTCGGGCCGGCGAGAAGGGAGTGAGCAAGACGAGCGGAGGCGGAAATTGTCGCAACTTGCCGAACGGCTGATATCATGCGTCGCGACGAGGCTTCCCCTCGCGGGGAGACGCGTCCGGATGGCTCAGCAGGCGATGAATGTCGTCTCGGCACAATCCAGGTCCCCGTAGCTCAGTAGGATAGAGCGTCGGTTTCCTAAACTGAAGGTCACAGGTTCGACTCCTGTCGGGGACATTTCTTCAGCCGCCGCCTCGCACAGAGGTGTGTGCAACGGATTGCGTCCCGTTCTGCTTCAGCGGCAGCGAGCTGCCCTCGCGAGGGTCTGCATCGGAGGGGCGTCGGGCAGGCTGGAGTTCGGAGCGGTGCTTGCTCCTCCGGCGTCAACAGCCTTTCGGGCGTCGGGGCGTCAGTGACGTGCGGGGGCTTTCTACTTCCTGGGTGCCCGTCGAGTGTTGGACACGACGCCGCGGCCGATGCGGCCTCCTCTCGGCAGAACTCTCAGCGATCCGGCAGCGATCCGGCAGCGGGAACCGCTCCGGGAATAACCTGATGAACATTCCGATTGGCTTAGCAATCTTCGGCGTTAATAGGCTTCTTATACCTGACTGTCAGGTCATTACGGTTTACGGAATGCGTATGAGGCCTCCTTCTTCTCTCGCTTTGAGCCATTCGCAAATGTGTCATGAAAACCCGTCGAAGCGCCGTTGACAGAGCCCCTGCGGTCTCGGAATACTCGTGCGGGCGCTGCAGGGAGGATGAGGGGCACGTGGATTCCCGTCCCTCTCCCTGTCACGGATGGCGAACAATCACTGGGCATGATTTGTTCAAGGGCCACCATGCTGACTCCGGTGCCGTTTGACCGTAGCGAAGGAGACGTTTCGCTGGCGCGGTTTCTTCCGGCCCTGTCGTTGTTGCGTCAGGCGCAGGCCTGCGCCGTCGACACGGAGGCCAGCCCCTGGGACTTTGCCGTCGAAGTCTGCCAGCTGAAGCAGGCGGGGCTCGGGGACACCGAGCTGCGCTGGCTGATCATGAAACGCCTCGTGGAACATCGGCTCGAGGCGACGGTCGTCGGTCAGCCGATGCGGAGCTTCCCGAGCTCCGGCGGTCTGAAGTTCACCGCGGAATCCTGCTTCATCCTCACGGCGGAGGGGATGGATTCGCTCCGGCAGACGAATGGAGAGGCCAGGGATTCCCGCGATCGCAAGCTGCCGAGAACGGAGCTTCCCGCGGCGCCCCTCCTGTCGGTTGCCGCCATCGATCCTCCGCCGGCCCCGCCCGCCGTCGTGGCGGCTCAGCCGCGGTGGGACCAGGAGCTGCGCGAGCTGTGGTTCGGCGCGATTCTCGTGAAGCGGTTCCGGTTCCGTTCGCCGAACCAGGAGACGGTGCTCCTGGCGTTCCAGGAAGAGGGCTGGCCGGTCCGGATCGACGATCCCCTGCCGCCGGTGGCGAACCTCACGACGCGTCAGCGGCTGCACGACGCCATCAAGAACCTCAACCGGAATCAGGCCCACCGCGAAATCCGCTTCGCCGGCGACGGCACCGGCGAAGGGGTGCGGTGGGAACGCTACAACGCAGGCTGAACGGGCGACGTGGTCGTCTGGCCGCTCCACCCGTTGGGGGCATGGCGACAATTCGGGAGATTGTCGAGAGACTGAGCCGCTCTACGGAAGAATACGTTCTTCAATACGATGCGTTGCGACGGGAATTTTCTTGAGATGAATTCCCAGATCATGTTCAGCAGCCCACTTCTCATTCTGGGCGGCAAGCGTCTCTTTTTTGGCGGCCTCCTCTTGCTTCTTTGCTGCCATCCTTTCCTTCTCAAACGCGTCGGCCTCCTTTTTTGCCGCGTCGACGATGTCCTGGACGACATAGGGCTTCCTTTCGATGGCCGCTGTCAGACTCTTTCTTGCTGCGTCCAGCGCGTCCTTGGCCTCGCCCAACTCCTTGAGTGCCTGGGTCAATGCCATTTGCGCAACCTTAAGCTCATTGGCCGCAGTCACCTTGTCCGGTGACACGGGGACAGCTCGCAGCGCCCGGACCGTGTATGTCACTTCAACCGGGACCGTCTTGCAATGAATGCATTTGCCGTCGGCACCGAGACAGCAAACCGTGCGACATTCGCAGACCAGGCGAGGGGTCTTCTCAACAACGTGTCCCTCCCGTTCGCGCTCGAGTTCCTGCGGAAACAGCAGCTTCAGCTTCCACGACGTTTTCGGTTCGCCGGCAGCGCAGACGACCGTGGCCAACAGCAATGGACACACATAGATCAGCGCAGCGAATCGCATCAGAAATCCTCCAGTGAAGTGTCTCTGAATCGAGGCCATCGAGAACCGGCGAGCCGGAAGATGCACAATATCCCGGTGCCCCTGCGGGTCAAGGTGAGAACTTCCCGCCCCTGGGGAAGCGCTGGGGAAGCCCCTTTTGTTCCCCGGACCACCCGTGGCACTCCGATGCCGCTCCGTCACGATACGCAAGCATCGCTGATTGCGTCGGGTCCACCACTTCTGCATCGAGCTTACCGGAGGCTGCTATGCCGTTCGCCACGACCATCAAGTACGACGTCAAGATTGAAAAGGGGCCTCCTCCGGAGTCAGTCGAATCAAAGTTCGACGTGGACGCCTACCTTCCGGTCACGATGACGATCCCCGTCAAACCCGCGGGACGCCAGGTGAACGGGAAGTGGGACGACACCCCGATGTCGACCGAGATCATTCTCGATGCCGGCGACCGGGCTCACGTGAAGTTCGTGATGATCTCCGCCTCGGAGTATGCGGACCCGAACTGCACCAAGACCCCGATCGCCCTCCTGCTCCAGTTCGATGGCAAGGACGGCGACTGGAATGAAGCCGCCGACGCGGAGGTGATCTGGCTGCAGGGGCCGCTGCTGTTCTCGGGCTACACGCTGGCGATGCTCCCGTCGTCTCTCGGCAAGCTCTATGTCCAGAATCACCGTGGCAAGGACATCGAGCTGAAGATCCTGATCGGCAAGTCGTTTATGAAGCCGTCGATGAAGCCCGTGGTGATCGGTGTCGAAGAGAAGGCCGCTCAGCGCGGCGGGATTCGCGCGGCACAGATGGCCTCGCGGTAAGGGCACGGCGGGCGGAGGCGCGAGGCGGGGCGGCCTCCGCCGGGCGATTCGGAAACGATCACTGGAGTTCCAGGCATGCCGATCACTCCCACTTATCCGGGCGTCTACATCGAAGAGGTCTCGAGCGGCGTGCGGACGATCGTTCCGGTCGCCACCGCCCGGACCGTGTTCATCGGCCGGACGTCGCGGGGGGTCGACAACAAGCCGACCCGGGTCCAGAGCTTCAGCGAGTTCTCCCGCAACTTCGGCGGGCTCGACGTCAAGATGACGCTCCCCTACTCGGTCCAGCAGTTCTTTGAGCACGGCGGGGTCGACGCGCTGATCGTCCGCGTCACCAACGAAGACGCCGTCCGGGCCACGGGAACGATCAACGGACTCCCCCTCAAGGCCTCGGGGGCCGGCCAGTGGGGGAACAAGCTCCAGGCCCGGATCGATCACGACGTCAAGCCGGGAGCCGACGGCAAGACGCCGCGGGCCGACCTGTTCAACCTGTTCCTCAAGGACTCCGAGTCGGGAATTGAAGAGACGTTCCGGAATCTCTCGGTCGATCCGGACGACTCCCGGTACTTCCCGATCGTGCTGGAACGGGACTCCCTCCTGGTCGAGTCGAATCACGGCCCCGATCCCGTCCAACGCCCGGGAAAACATGCTGACCTGCCGGTCGACGGGAATCGGAGCCCGTTCGGGGCGGAAGACCGCTTCTCGAAATTCAACGAGGACGGCGTGGACGGCGGCGACATCGACGACGCCGAGATCGCCGGCAACGAGGCGGCCAAGACCGGGATCTTTGCCCTGGAGACCTGGGAGAGCGAATTCAACCTGATGGTCATCCCGCCGCTGACCCGCACCAAGGATGTCGGGGCGGAGACGCTGGGGAGTGCGGCCGCCTACTGCCAGCGCCGCCGGGCACTGCTGCTGGTCGACTCCCCGTCGGACTGGAAGTCGATCCCCACCGCCGAGCAGCAGGTGGAAGGGCTGCGGACGGCGATCGGCTCCGGGAAGAAGAACGCCGCGATCTTCTTCCCGCGGCTCAAGCTCCCCGACCCGCTCAAAGAGCGGCGTTCGACCGAGTTCGCCCCGTCGGGAGCGGTCGCCGGAATCTGCGCCCGGACGGACGCCACCCGCGGAGTCTGGAAATCCCCCGCGGGGCTTGAGGCGGGGTTCGTCGGCGTCACCGAATTCACGGTCAAGATGACCGACCCGGAGAACGGCCGGCTCAATCCGCTCGGCATCAACTGCCTCCGCTATCTCCCCGGGGGGATCGGCAACGTCGTGTGGGGCTCCCGGACGCTCGACGGGGCGGACCGGCTCGCCTCGGAATGGAAATACCTCGCCGTCCGGCGGTTCGCGCTGTTCCTCGAGGAGAGCCTGTTTCAGGGGACGCAGTGGGTCGTCTTCGAGCCGAACGACGAGCCCCTCTGGGCTCAGATCCGCCTCAATATCGGCGCGTTCCTGCACGGCCTGTTTCGGCAGGGGGCGTTCCAGGGGCGCTCGCCCAAGGAGGCGTACTTCGTCCGCTGCGACAAGGACACCACGACCCAGGCGGACATCAACCGGGGGATCGTCAACATCGAGGTCGGGTTCGCGCCCCTCAAGCCGGCGGAATTCGTGATCATCAAGATCCAGCAGATGGCGGGCGAGATCGAGACGTAGCGGGCCTGGTCCGCTTACGCGGCGGGCGATGCGGGACGGTGAGTCGGCGGGACCAGTTCTTTTCGCGTCGGCAGACGCACTCGGCAAGGTGACGCAATGGTGCAGTTCAGCGTGAACACCACGCGGTTCGATCCCTACAAGAACTTCAAGTTCCGCGTGAAGTGGGACGGCAAGTACGTCGCCGGCGTGAGCAAGGTCAGCGGGCTCAAGCGGAAGACGGAGGTCGTCTCGCACCGCGAGGGGGGAGACCCGAGCTCCAGCCGCAAATCCCCCGGCCGGACCGACTACGAACCGATCACGCTCGAGCGGGGGGTGACCCACGACCGGGAGTTCGAGATCTGGTCCCAGAAAGTCTGGAACCTCGGCTCGTCACTCGGCGCGGAAGTCTCGCTCAAGGATTTCCGCAAGGACGTCATCATCGAGCTCTACAACGAGAACGGGCAGCTGGCCTTGGCCTACACCGTCTATCGCTGCTGGGTGTCGGAGTACCAGGCGCTCCCCGATCTCGACGCGAACGCCAACGCAGTCGCCATCCAGACGATCAAGCTCGAGAACGAGGGCTGGGAACGCGACTTCAACGTGAACGAGCCGACCGAAGCGGCGGTCGCCGATCCACAGTGAGTCACCGGGGCGCGAGCGGGGAGTGACTCCGATGACAGCGGCCCAGTTGCTGATGGTCTGGGAGCACGGTTACAGCCGGCCCCCGTGGCAACGGGCACTGGTCCTGCTGTCTGCCGCGGATCCCGGGCGAAGCTTCGAGGAGATCGCGGCCTGGCCGGTCGGGTTCCGGGACCGGATGATCGCCCGGCTCCGCGCAGCGCAGTTTGGCCCGGTCGTGAAGTCGCTCGCGACCTGTCCCGTGGCGGAATGCCGCGGGACCGCCGAATTCGAGGTGCCGCTCGCCGCCTGCTTCGATCTGGAGAATTCTTCACCTGCCGTGGGGGCGACGGCCATCCGGGAAGGAACGGAGCTCTGGCTCCGGCCCCCCAGCACGAGCGACCTGGCGATCCTGGCCGGGGTCCCCGCTCCGCGGCGGCTCGCCACGCTCATGAGCCGCTGTCTCGGGCTCGCCGTTGAGCCGGGCTCCGCGGAGCTCCCGGAGCTTCCCGCCGCCGAGGTCGATGAGCTTCAGCAGCAGCTGGAACGGATTGACCCGGAGGCGCACGTCTCGCTCGAGCTCGCCTGTCCCGATTGCGGGCGTTCGTTCTCGGCGGTGTTCGACATCCTCTCCGTCTACTGGGCGGAGCTGAACGCGTGGGCCCGCCGGACGATGCAGGACGTGCACGCCCTGGCGTCGCGGTATGGATGGAGCGAGCGGGAGATTCTGTCTCTTTCGAGCTGGCGGCGAACGGTGTACCTCGGTCTCGTGGGGGCCCTATGAGCGGGTTCCTCGACTCTCTCATTGAGCGGACGCTGACGACCGGGCCGGCCGAGATTCAGCCGCAGTTGCCGTCACTGTTCGAGGCGGGACGGGTGGCGGCATCGACGGAGACTCCGGAGACCGGAGTGGAGATGACGGCACCGCCGTCTGTCGACCCGTGGACCGTTCGAGAGTTGCGTCCGGTGGTCGCCGCTTCCCCTGTCGCCGCGGCGCAGGAACGCGAAAGCGGGGAGGCATCTCCTCTTTCCGAGGCAGCGCCGCGGAACGAGGGCGGCTTCCTCCAGTGGCAACGGGAACTGGCGGGGCTGCGGGCCACGATCGCTTCGCCGGACCTGACTCCCCGGTCTCTCCCTCCCGTCGTGAGCGGTCCCGAAAGTCCGGCGACACCTCATCCGGGGCCAGTGCCAACGACGATCGAGCCGACCGCTTCGCCGCCGCGGGACGCTGGTTCCCTGCTGTGGCAACGGGAACTGGCGGACCTGCGGGCCGAGATGGCGCTCCCTCGCCCGTCTCCCCTGCTGGCCCCGGCCCCCGCCACTGCCGAACGAGTTGCTCCGGCTGCGGTCGTGCCGGGCCAGGACCGTGCGGCGGTCGGTCCCGCTGCGCTCCCCCCTTCGCAGTGGACGGACGAGCCCCGTGCGACTCCCCCGCTGAGGCCGATCCCCCCTCCCGCGATCGAGCCACGAACTCCGCCGGCCCCCGCGGAGTCCGGTTTCGGCGCCGAGCGGGAGTCCCCCCCGCAGGCCTCGCCTGCCCCAGCCGGCGAACGCGCGTCCCTGATTCCGCAAATGCCGGGGCCGGAGCGGGACGAGTCCGTTCAGCAGCGGCTGACGGCGCTCGCTCGCGAGTTCTCGCGGTGGAAACTCAACTCGGCCGACTCCGCGGCGCCAGTTCCGGCGCGGCTCGGGATCGCTTCGGAGAGGGCGTTTCCCGTCATCGCGCCCCTCCGCGCGGCGCCGCCAGCCGCTTCGGCCCCTCAAGAGAGCCTCCCTCCGTCCGCTCCTCCCGCCGCCGTTCCCCAGATCGAGGCCCGGCCGCAGGCGCAGCCGGAACATTCGGTGACCGTCTCCATCGGCCGGATCGAAATCCGGCCCCCCGAATCCCGACCGGCGGCAGCTCCGCCTGCGCCGCCGCGCGGGCCGCGGACTTCCTCGCGAGTCGTCACGCTCGAGGACTTTTTATCGCGCCGCCCGGCACGGGGAGGGGGGACCCGATGAGCAATGCGCTCGCCATCGCCGGTGTGACCGCGACCCTGCGGCGGATGCTGCTCGATGCCGGAATCGGCTTCGTCACGACGCTCCCGCTCGATAAGGCAGCCAGCGACCAGCACGCCGAGCGGGTCAACCTGTTCCTCTATCAGACCTCCCCCAACGCGGCGTGGCGGAACCGCGAGATCCCCGGCGCCGTGCGGGGGGGAGAATCGGGGTTCCCCCCGCTGGCCCTCAACCTGTACTACCTGCTCACCGCCTACGGGGACGAGAACGCAAACCTCCTCGACCACCGGCTGCTGGGGCGGGCGCTGAGCGTGCTCCACGACTCGCCGACGCTGGACCCGCAGGAGATCCAGAACGCCACGAGCGACATCCTCGACCCGGTCCTCAACATCCGGCCGGACCTGCACCAGCAGATCGAGCGGGTCCGGATCACGCCGCACGCGATGAACCTCGAGGAGATGTCGAAGCTCTGGGCGACGTTCCAGACCCAGTACCGGATCTCCGCCGCCTACGAGGTTTCCGTCGTTCTGATCGACAGCACGCGTCCCTCGAAAACGCCGCTCCCCGTGACCCGCCGGGGCGAGAAGGACCGGGGCTGGGAGACGACGACTTCGCTGGGGCCGATCATCGAGGGGATCGACTACCACAGCCCGCCTGGTCCGCGGCGTCCCGCCTGGCCGTCGGCCGCTTTCCCCAAGGCTGGCCAGACGCCGTTCACGGTCACGCTCCGGGGCCGCGACTTTCCGTTCCCCGCCGCGCGGGTCCTGATCCGCGATCCCCGTCAAGCTGCGGGGGAGGACGTCGTCGCCCGGCTCCGGCCCCTTCCCGAGAGTGACCGGGAGACGCTCCGGTTCGTCGTCGATCCGCAGCAGACGGATGCCAAGTGGGCCGCGGGACTGCTGACCGCCGCGGTCGAGTACGACTTCGGCGAATCGAAGCCGACGAAGGTCCGCACCTCCAACGCGGTCCCGTTCGCACTCGCCCCGCGGCTCCGGCTGAACTCCTCCGGCCAGGCGATCGCCATCCCCTCGAGCGAGGGGGAGCGGAAGCTGATCACCGTCCGGTGCGACCCGCCGCTGGGAGCGGACCGGGTCCCCGTGCTGCTCGTCGACAGCAGCGACCTGGGGGTTTCCCGCCCGCTGCCGGCGCGGACCGCCTCCTCCGATCACTCCCCGGCGACCCCGACGTTCGACGTCTCCGCCGTGGAGCCGGGAACGTACCGGGTCCGGCTCCGGGTCGACGGAATCGACAGCCACGTCATGGCCCTGGGCCCCGACGGCCGGCTCGAGATCGACAACACCCAGGTCATCACCCTGTAACGTTCTCTCTCTTCCGACTCTCGTCTTCGGCCGCCTGCCATGTCCTGGGAAGACCGCAACTCCGAATACCTTCTCCAGGGGCTGCAATGGCTCCGTGGACGGTTGCGGAGCCTGCTGGCCCGGCGCCTTGGTCAGCCGGCACCCGCGGAGGAGGGCGTGCCGTTTCCTGAGGGGAGCGCGGGGGAGAGGAGCGGGGACGATCCGCCTGCTCTCGAGATCCTTGCGCGGCAGTTCGGACTCTCGGAGTTCGAGAAACATTGCCTCCTGCTCTGCGGAGCGATGGAGTTCGACCGGAGTGTCGGCGAGCTGTGCGGCGCGATTCTGGGCGAGGAACAGGGGGTACCGACGCTGGGGCTCTGCCTGGAGCTGTTCGACGAACCGCGGTGGGATGTCCTGTCGACGCAGCGGCCACTCCGGTTCTGGCAGTTGATCGAGATCCATCAGCATGGAACGCAGCCGCTGACCGGCAGCCCGATCCGGATCGATCCCCGGATCGCCCACTTTCTCCGCGGCCTCAACGAGATCGACGATCGGCTGCGGCCGCTGCTGATTCCGTTCGACCTGCCGGGGGATCGCGCGGGGCTCTCTCCCTCGCAGCACCACCTGCTGGAGACGGCCCTCGACTGGAGTTCGGGAGCCGGGCCGCGACCGGTCCTCACCCTGACCGGCCGGGACCGGCTGGCGAAACAGGTCTTCGCCCAGCTTCTCGCGCGGCAGACGGGGACGGAGATCCACCGCCTGCCGGCGGAGTTCCTGCCGACTGACCCGGCGCAGCTCGACGGGCTGGTCCGGCTGTTCGAACGGGAGGGACGGCTGCTCCCGATCCGGCTGCATGTCGAACTGGAGCCCGGGGAGCGGGGGGAGCGCGGCGCAGGGGGCCGCGGGGGACCGGGAGTCCGGTTCCTCGCGCGGTGCGGGCTCGTTCTCTCGGCCGACCTCTCCGAACCGGTGTCGATCCCGGACCGGACCGGACTGGCGATCGACTTTCCGTTTCCCGATCGGGCGGAGCAGCAGGAAAGGTGGGCCGAGGTCCTCGACCCGGCCCACAGCGACCTGGCTCCCTGGCTGGCGGGGCAGTTTCAGTTCTCGCTTCACCGGATTCCGCGGATCGACGCCGACGTCCGGCGGCATTCCCCTGAGCCGACCGGGGGGGACTACTGGGCCGCCTGCCGCGTGGAGTGCCGCTCGGGGATGGAGGGCCTGGCGCAGCGGATCGACGTGAGGGCCGGGTGGGACGATCTGGTCCTCGCCGAAGAGGAGCGGTCGTTGCTGTCGGCGATTGCCGGGCAGGCCCAGCACCGGATGACCGTGCTCGAGGAGTGGGGCTTTGCCCGGCGGGCGAACCGGGGGCTGGGGGTGACCGCCCTGTTCGCCGGCGAGAGCGGAACCGGGAAGACGATGGCGGCCGAAGTCCTGGCGGGGCACCTTGACCTCGACCTCTTCCGGATCGACCTGTCGCAGGTGGTCAACAAGTACATCGGGGAGACGGAGAAGAATCTCAAGCGGCTGTTCGACGCGGCCGACGACTCGGGGGCGATCCTGTTCTTCGACGAGGCGGACGCGCTGTTCGGCCGCCGGAGCGAGGTCAAGGACAGCCACGATCGGTACGCCAACATCGAGGTCAACTACCTGCTGCAGCGGATGGAGTCGTACCGGGGGGTGGCGATTCTGGCGACGAACCTCAAGGGGGCGCTCGACGCGGCGTTCCTGCGGCGGCTGCGGTTCGTTGTGGACTTCGCTTTCCCCACCCCTTCCCTGCGGCGGCGGATGTGGGAGCGGGCCTTCCCCGGGGACGCCCCGGTCGGCCCGCTCGATTTCGATCATCTTGCCCGGCTGCAGCTCACGGGGGGGAGCATCGCCAACGTGGCGCTGAACGCCGCCTTCGCGGCGGCCGCGGCGGAGAGGCCGGTGGAGATGGCGACGATCCTCGCCGCGGCGAAGGCGGAGTACCGGAAGCTGCAGCGGCCGATCAACGTGCAGGATTTCACCGTGGCGGCATCCGGATTGGTGCGGCCGCGGGCTGCGGGACGGGTCTGACACGCAGGACGACGACGGAGCAGGCACTTGATGAACGTCTCCCTGGAGATCGGCGAACTCGTGGTGTCGGGCGTCTCGCTGACGGCGGGAGAACTCCGCGCCTTCGAGGCCTCGCTCGCCGCGACGCTCCGGGAGCAGTTCCTGCAGGCGGGACCGGGGACGTTCGCCGGCGGGAGCGTGGAGCGGCTCTCTCTCCCCTCCCTCTCCTGTTCGTGGCCGCGCGGGGCTTTGGCGCATCCGCAGTCGCTCGGCTCGGCGGTGGCGAGCCACCTGAGCCTCGGCCTCCGCGGCACTTCGGAGATCTCGTCCGCCGGACCTCCCGCGGCCGGAGGAGGGGGCTGATGCCGATCGCGAGTTCGATCGTGAAGCCCGCCGGCCCGAAGAGCGCCCCCGCGCGTCCGGTGCCGCTCCGGACCGACCTCGGTCCCGCGTCGGCCCGGAAGAAGAGGAAGCCGGGCGCGCCGCTGGAGAGGACCGCTCTCTCCCCCGAGGGGATCTCCCCCTTCGGCGCGGCGCCGCAGATCCTGGAATCGCTGGCGGCGGTGACGGCACCGCTGCCGATGCTGCCCCCCGTTCGGACCGCCGCCTCGCTGGGGGCCTCGGTTCTCGCGTCGCCGGTTGCTGCGGCACTCGGTGCGCCGGGGCCGCCCCCGTCCCCCACCCCCACCCCTGCTCTCACCCGCGGAGAAGCCCGGGAAGCCGATGCCTCTCCGGCGACCGCCACAAGCACGGACTCTCCCGTCGCCGAAGCGGCACCTCTCCCGGAGGCCCGGCCGCGAGACGCGGCAGCGCAGAAGTCCCAGGAGCCGCAGGAAGCGGCACCGAAGGAAACCGTCGCCGCCCCGGAGATGAGTCCCCGTCCCGCTGTCGCGAGCGACGCCCCGACGGCGGTCCGATCCTCGGTGGCCGACGGCAAGGCCGCCGCGCCGAAGCCGGCGGGGTCCGACACGGCCTCCGAGCCGGGAGAGCCCGCCGAAAAGTCCTCGAAGAGTCGTCCCGAAGCCCCGCAGTCTTTGGGCGGGGCGGCCTCCAGCGCCCCGTCCGGAAGCGGACCGATCGCGGCGCCCCCCTTGGCCGTGCAGGGACCCGCCCCGACGGCGAAGGCTACGGCAGAACCGGTCCCCGCCGGAGGCGAGCCCGTCCCGGCGTCGGAGGATTCGGCTGAGGGAGCGGCGGAGGCAGCAGAACCCGCCCCCCCGCAGCCCGCACGGGACGCCGGACTGCAGGCGACCGTGGCGGGGGTCCAGGGGGCGGCCGCGACGCAGCGGGCGCATGCTCCGCCCGGGGCCAAGGCGGCGGAGGCGGCCGCCGCGGCCTTGGGACCGCCGGGGGAAGTGGCCGCGATGGCGGGGGCGCGGCAGGTCGGCGTGATGGACCAGCAGGAGGCCCCCCCGTTCAACCGGGAGGCATTCGTCGCGCAGCTCACCGGGCGGATCGAGGAGGTGACTCCCAAGACCCTCGACGAGGCGGACAAGTTCAAGGAGAACAACCGCGTCGGCGGACTGACGGGAATCCTCGCGACGGCGGTCGAGACGATCACGGGGGGCTCGGCGGGGAATGTCGCCCAAGCGACGCAGGCGGCTCCCGATCAGGCCGGGATCGAACCGAAGCCCGTCACGGAACTTCCCCCGGCGGCGAAGGCCGCAAAACCGGTCGTTGCCACCGATGCGGCGGTCCCCGCCCCCGCTTCGGACGAGCGGATCTCGCTGGAGGCGGAAATCCGCACGCTCGACGACCAGATGGCGAAGGGAGGGATCACTCGCACCCAGCTCGAGAAGTCGAACGAGCCGACGTTCCAGAGTGCTCTCGCGGCGAAGGATGCCGCTCAGCAGAGCGCGGCGGCCGCGCCGGGCGAGTACCGCGCGGCGGAGAAGCAGACCCTCGACACCGCCCGGGGGGAGAACGCCGCCGCGGTATCGCAGCAGCTCGGCGAGATGGCCGGAGTCCGGGGGCAGACCCTCGGGAACGTGCTCGGCAAGCAGGGGGGGGCGAAGAGCGAGGAGGAAGCGAAACGGGTCGAGATCACGCAGGCGATCCAGGGGATCTACGACCAGACGAAGACCGACGTCGAGGCCCGGCTGGCGAAGCTCGACGGGGAGGTCAATGCGAGGTTCGAGTCCGCGGCGACGGCGGCCCGGGCCACCTTCGAAGAGCACGTCGAGACGCGGTTGGCGGATTACAAGAAGAAGCGGTACGAAGGGATCATCGGAGCGTTCCTCGAAGTGAAGGACTTGCTCGGGCTTCCGTCGGAGGTCGATGCGTTCTACGTCGAAGGAAAACAGCGCTACATCGACGCGATGAAGTCGTCGATCAACGATATCGCCACACTCGTGGAGAGCGGTCTGCTCGAGGCGAAGTCCCGGATCGCCGCGGGGAAGAAGCAGGTCACGGACTACGTCCAGTCGCAGCCGAAGGCGCTGCAGAAGATCGCAAAGCAGGCGGCGGGGACGATCGGCGCCCAGTTCGATCAGCTCGAGCAGGGGGTCAACGACAAGCAGAACCAGATCGTCGACGGCCTCGTCGCGCGGTATCAGGAGAACCTCAAATCGCTCGACGAGCGAATTGAGGAGCTGAAGGAGAAGAACAAGGGGGCGATCGGCTCGGCGTTCGACGCGATGGCGGGAGTCGGCCAGACGATCGGCGAACTCGCGGCGACGCTGCGGGGCCTCCTGGCGAAGATCGCGGACGTGGTGGTGGCGATCGTCGCCGATCCGATCGGGTTCCTCGACAACCTTGTGACGGGAGTTTCGACGGGGCTCAAGAACTTCGTCGCCAACATCGCCGGGCACATGAAGGAGGGGTTCTTCGCGTGGCTGTTCGGGGCGATGGCGGCGGCGGGGATCACGATGCCGGCGCAGTGGGACCTGAAGGGGGTGTTCGGGCTGCTGATGCAGATCCTGGGGGCGACCTACAACTTTATCCGCGCCCGGGCGGTGTCGCTGGTCGGGGAGAAGGTGGTCTCGACCATCGAGACGACGGCGACGTTCTTCCAGAAGCTGGCGACGGAAGGGCCGATCTCGCTGTGGGAGGACCTCAAGGAATCCCTCGGCAACGTCGTCCAGACGGCGATCGACGGGATCAAGACCTTCCTGACGGAAACGGTCATCAAGGCGGGGATTCAGTGGCTCCTGAGCCTCCTGACCCCGGCGTCGGCCTTCGTGAAGGCGGCGAAGACAATCATCGACGTCGTGACGTTCTTCTTCACCCGCGGCAAGCAGCTAATGGAACTCGTGGGGGCGATCGTCGATTCCATCGCCGCGATCGCCAAGGGGAGCCTTGGTGCGGCGGCCCAGTTTGTTGAGAAGTCGCTCGCCAAGGCACTACCGGTAGCGATCGGATTCCTGGCAAGCTTGATCGGGCTGGGAGGACTTACTGATAGAGTCCAAAAGATAATGGCCCAGCTGCAGAAGCCGATAACAAAAGCAATTGATTGGTTGATTTCAAAAATGATGGGCCTTGCGAGAAAGGCCAAGAAGGCTGCAGGTCCTAACGAAAAGCCAGATGTTGACCACGACCGAAAGCTGTCTCTGGGTGTCGCCTTTCTAAAAGAAGCCTCTAGTAAAAAGATGCATCATGGAAAGATCTCACAATCGGCGGCGACAATTGTTGCTAGTCGTGCCCGCACGTTACATCCAGTGTTCAGTTCGATAGTAGTGCAGACTAACGGAGGGATTATTCAGTTTCACTATACCGGCAGTCCCATCGGAATTCTCGACATCGGAGTGGCTGACAATCAGATCGTGTGGGTCAATACAAAGAGCGGGAAATACCACAGCAAGACATCGTCGCACTTCCACCGGGATAACAAGGCGGATCATTGGAAGAGAATGCCAGAGTCACAGGCAACGGCCGCCGGTTATACACCTGCAATTACATTCGAAGACATTGAACGTGGCAATAAGTTTGAAAAAGACGCATCCGTAAGAATCAGGCGAGAAATCGAACCTGAATATGCAATGACGTCCCAGCCTCGAATGAAAAAGAAAAATTTGTCAACAGAAAAGGCGGCGGACAATCTGATTCAGCACAAATCTGACGACGGGGCGCTCGATAACCGCGACAGGCCTGTTAATGAGCCGGTCAGCGTGTCCATGAAAAGTAGAGACTTCAATCGCAATATCAAGTCGGCCGACGCCCGAGGCAATGGGGGTATGAACGAAGTGATAATGTCTGTCGTCAGGAAGGATGCCCGCGAACTTATTCGAAAATATTCCGGAGATGTAGTTCACGATGGCAAGGATGTTAAGATTATGTACGTTATATTAGTGTACGACAAGAGCCTGGTAAGTGGTGTTGTGCGCCCGGATTTATTTCAATCCGCAGTCAACCAAGTGCTTGCGAAGGACAAGATCGCCGCAGGCTTGATAATCGACTTGGCATTTGAATAGCCTAAGCCCGATGGCACAGTCGAACTAACGCCTGTGTGCACTGGCCGTGGTCACGGCCGGTCGTTTGCAGTTAGGGAAATGGGAGCCTAGTCCAAGTGATGTGAATGCCAAACGCAGCACCGATTTCCTATCCGCTCCGCTTTTGTTTGAAAGGGCCTACTTATGATCCTCTCTCAAGTCGCCTCTCTTGTCGGGGCCGGCCTGCATCTGTTCTTCGCTGCCGGCGAAATCATTCCTCTCTCGGGAGGTCTGCCGCGAGTGCTGAGTTCCGTGCTCAAGAAGAAGGGGGTAGAACTCGCCGACGAGAAACCCCGGAACCTGGTCGTGGCCATCGTGCAGAACGCCGGGACGTACAACTTCATTGTCGCCTTGGGCTTCCTCCTTGCCGCGTTTCCGATCGGGCTCAATGGGACGCCCATTCCGGAAATGGCTGCGCCCCTCCGTGCGTTCTTCTTCGGCGCGGCGATCCTGGCGGGGCTGATGGGACTTTCGATCAGCAAACTGACGCTCTCGCAAGTGCTGGTCGGGGCGCTCGGTTTCGCCGCGATGGCGTCGGAGGGAACGTTCCGGTGAACGATGCGTAAACCTTCCCTGGGACCGCGCGGTTCCGAATGCAATTGCGCCGACCCGGTGGAATCGGAAGAACAGGCCCCCCTCCTCCAGATTGACGGGGCAAGGCCGGATGAAACGGAGAGCCGATCGGCCTTGTTGCGTGCTCGCCTCTCGCCGCCTTAGACGGCCCACTTCTCGGATCTGAAAGCCAACGGGCATCGCCGGGCGACGGCGGGCCGCTTTGGTCTCGTGGGGTGACGTTACTGGTGGCCGCCGGGATTGTCTTTCGGCCTGGACGTTACGAGCTCCAGTCCCAGGTCTCCGGAGAACGAGTTCTGGAGGGCGATTGCCAGGTCGTACGCCCTGCGTTCCGACTCGTTGAGCTTCAAGAGAGTCGGGTCGAGCTTCTCGGCCAGTTTGACCATCTGCTTCGCGACTTCCGGCGACTCGACCATCGACAGCTCGACGATGTACAGCTCCCGGAAACGCTTCCTGGCGTGTTGGACTTTCGCGTCGTCAGAGGAGTGCGTGGCGTCTTCCGAGAGAAGTGTGGCCACCACCTCTCCGATCTCCACGTATCGCTTCTGCCGCAGTTGAAGAAACGGAACCCGGGCTTCGATCTCCCGAGCTTTCGCTTCCTTCAGCCGAGTGAGGAAATAGGAGGGGACGCTCACGACGAGGCTGATCACGATGGCCCCGGCCTGGACGTATTTGAGGACGCTGTCCGCAGTCGTCGGAGTTTCCGGCATGAAACCGCCTCGGAGTTGGAGAAGAAGGTCCGCGAAAGCCGAAGCCGCGGCTGCATCCAGACAGACCGTCTCACGACGTTTTCGAATGCCCCCGCCGCCCTTCGCCCGGCACGACACGGCCGAACCAGCCCGTGCCGTAAAGTGCATAACCAAGCCCAGCGCGGAGGCATGATATCACTGCTCCGGCCGCTTACGATCATTTTCGCGCCCGCACCTTCCTCTTTCGCAGGGGCGCTCCAGTCCCTCCGGGCCGCCGGATTGGCCCACTCACCCGTTTTTGCTCCCGAGCGGCAGGGCTCCTGTTTCGGGGTGTTGCGGTGGATTTGCCATCCAGAGTGGCGGTCTCCCGTTGTCTTCTGAATCGGTCGTGCGTCTCCGTCCGCCGCGTGTCGGGCTCGCCCAGGGTCTCCCTGCACGCGATGGACGGAGATGGACGCGAGCGACGACTGACATTTCCGGGCAGCTCCGGCAAACGCCTTCGCCCGCGTCAGGGCCGCGGATGACTGGAGCGCCGGGCGTTGATCCATGGCTGGTAGTCGCAGGGGGACAGTCAGCCGAATGAGAAGTGGAAAGCCACTTCAGGCCGGCGCGATGCGGATGTGGGGAATTTCGCCCGAAGTCCCTCGCTTGCGTTTCGGGCTGGTGTGGGGCGGGACGGGAGCCGCGGATATTCGTGGGAGAAGGGCTGGCCGATAGATTCACATGACGACATCGAAACCGATCACCGAACGACAACAGGGATTTCTCGACGCCTACCAGGTGACTGGCCAGGTGAAGTCGGCGGCGGCGCAGGTCGGATGCTCCCGCGAGCTGCACTATGGGGCGCTGCGGACTTCGGAGACGTACAGGGAGGAGTTCTCGCTGGTGCAGCAGCGGCTGGCGGCTGAGCTGGAAGAGGAGTTGTGGCAGCGGGCGGTCTATGGGGTGAAGATTCCGAAGTTCTACCGCGGCGAGCTGATCGGGTATGAGATCCGGTACTCCGACACGCTCCTGATGCGGCTTCTGGAAGCGAGGGATCCCGAAAAGTTCGGCGGGATCCGGGAGGAGCTTCAGAAGCAGTCCCGTGAGGAGGGTTTAGGTGTCAGGTGGGATCGGGATGAGGTGGCCCGGCCTTCGCTGCCCCGGATGACGGGGCCCATGCCGCCGGCGCCACCTCGGCCTCCGCGTCCGCCGGTGCCTTCTATCAGCGAATGCGGCGTGCCGGTCACGTATGCCGAATGGGCCGCGGCGCGTGGCATCACAGGGATGGCCGACTGTGGGCCGGTTGACGAGGAGAAGCTGAAGCGGTGGGCGGCGGGTGAGAACCTCGGTTCGGTCGAGTGGGTTCCGGACGAGGCCGGGGCGGACCTCGTAAGCGATGATGCGGATCCGGAAGAGGAGGTTGCCGAAGCCGATGGTTCGAGCGACGTCGATTTCTGTGTCAGGTGGGACGCGGCTGAGCCGGATTGGGTGGACGACGGATCGGCCCTTCCGGCTTCAGAAGAGGCGGAGGCGCGCGGAACCAGGCCCGATGGGCCTCGCTGGGGGACTGAGTGCGCGTGGTGGGCAGAGCCCACCCTACGTCCCTTGGTCGGACGGCGGCCGGAGGAGGCGCCGTCTGGCGCCGATGGCTTGGGAGGCGGTCACAGTGATGTCGATTTTGGTGTCAGGTCGGGGTGGCGTGGTCACGGAGAGAACCCCGCGACGGTGGAGTGGTTCTCCGTCGGGAGGCGGCTCTGGCGAAGGAAGCGGGCCCTGGCACTCCGGCAGGCTCTTGGGCGTCCCCTACGCTCTCAACGTCCAGCGACGTTCGGCCACGCCCTTAGCAGGGCGTGCCACACGATCCCTGCGCCCCACTCAGACACCCCGCGTGCGTTCGCGGACTGTCGTCCGCGGCTCAACCGCGGGCTCTCCCGAGCCCCGCCCCCGCAACCCACCTCCCGCAAAGCATGCCTGGGCGTCGCAGCCCCCTTAGCGCAACCCATCGTGCCACGCCGCCCCGGTCCAGCGGAACGCTGGCAGAGCCCTGGCGGAATGCTGGTTGAGGTTGTTCAAAAAACGAACGCCCGAAGACGGGGTCTTCGGGCGTTCGTGACGTTCAGGCTGTCGCTTCGATCAGGCGGTCTTCATGGCCGCGGCGAGAATCCGCGACGTGCTCGGACGCATGATCCGGGGATCGACCTGTTCACCCTTCTGGAGGGTGTTCCGGACGTCCTTGCCCGAGATCGACACGGGCTTTTCGCCCGGGTGCTTCTCGGTCAGGTCGACCCGGCCGCAGGACTCGTAGAAGGCGGCGAAGCCGACCTTGACCGGGGTGATCTTGAGATCGCCCTTGAGCTTGCCGAAGATTTCCTGAGCGTCGAAGTCGCCCCAGATGTTCGAGCCGTCGGAGTAGGGGACGTCGGCGTGCTTACGGCCGATGACGATGTGGCTGTAGCCCATGTTCTGACGGTAGATGCCGTGCATCACCGCTTCCTTGGGACCGCCGTAGAACATCTTGATGTCGAGGCCGAGCAGTTTCACCCGGTCCGGCACCGACTCCTTGCGGGGACCCCACAGCGACGCATCGCTGTCGCCGTCGCCGAGCTGGCGTTCGGTGATCAGCTTTTCGTAGGTGTCCATGCGGATTTCGGCGTTGACGTCGTCACCCTTCGTTTCGCCGATGAGCGGGTTCAGGACGGCGCCGGCGTTCTTCCCTTCGCGGATCAGGGTCTCGAGACCGTAGACCAGCGCGTATTCGTGAGCGCGGTGGAGGGGGTTGCGGGTCTGGAAGGCGACGACCGCGTTCCAGCCGGTTTCGGCGATCAGCTTGCGGACTTCCCGCGGGGTCAGGACGTACTTGCCGAACTTGGCGTTCTTCGGCTGCGGCAGGGCGCGGAGCGTTCCGCCGAGGAGGTGCGTGTTGTTCGCGTCCCCTTCGAGAACCATCTTGGCGCCGGCGTGGTCGACCCGGTCGGTCTGGTAGACCGACTGGATGTACTTGAGCTTCGGCCAGGCGTAGACGTCTTCGACGTCGAGGATCGCGACCACTTCACCGGCCGGGTTCGTCAGGGCGACCTTCTGGCCGGCCTTGAGTTCCTTGGCCTGGGCGGCGGTGATCGGGAAGGCGATGGGAATCGTCCAGGCGTACAGCTTGCCGCCATTCTCGATGACCGACTCATCGAGGACGCGGTTGTAGACCGCGGAGGTCATGGGGCCCTTGAGCGGGCTGAGGGTGCCGTCGGCAAAGCGGTAGACGCTCGAGAGGTCGGCGGCGGAGACCGGGACCTTCGGGAGCGATTCGGCTTCGGCCTTGAACGCGGCGATGTCCGCGTCCTTGACGGTCAGGCAGACGGGTTCGGACAAGCCACCATGCGGAGGAAGAAGATCGGCCATATTCAATCGGGATACGTGGTTACAGAGATTCCGACGGGAAACGATCCACTCGTCCTCCGGGCGTCGGCGAACCACCTGCGTGCCGAAGCGCGGCGCGAAAGTAGGGCATGGGCCGGGGGGCGTCAAGTGCGGGAAAACGCTGGGAAAGTTTCGTCCCCCGGGCTCGCGGCTTCGTCTCCGGTCCTCCGGAGGGAGGGGGGCTCGGCCGCTTTGTTAAATGCAGCGCCGGAGAGGGCCGAGACTGCCCGATTCGTCTGTCTCGATTTCGGCAATCCGGGTACGGTCTCCCCGCTCGCCGGGGGCCCGGGGGACGGATCGCCTCGACGGCAGGCTTCTGCATCTCGAAAGGAATCGACGATGGCTGTTTCGCGGCTCTTCAAGCAGATTGTTCTGGGCGGCGTGGCTCTGGCGGTGATCGGCGGCGGATTGTTCACCGTGCGACTGCTGGCGGAGGAAAAGGCCCCGCGAATGGTGGTCGAGGTCTATCAGGTGGCGGACCTCCCGGTCTGGAAAGTGACGAAGGATGCGTCGCCGCAGTACGACGGAAAGCTGCTCGTCGCCTATATCCGCGAGATCGCCGGCATGGGGCCGGACGACGAAGGAACGATCGAGGAGCACCCATCGACAGCGTCGCTCGTGGTCCGCCAGACCATGGAGAAACATCAGAAGATCTCCGATGCCCTCGAGCGGCTCCGGGGCGAGCAGCATCCGAAAGAGCGGAAGGAACGGATCCGCCCGAAAACCGACAAGAATCAGGCCTACTACGACCGGTCACGCCACGACGAACTGATCCGCGTCGCGATTCAGAAGTACGAAGCGGCGAAAGCCACCGGCGAAGCCGCCCGAAAAGCTGCGGAACTGAACTGAATGCTCCGATGCGAGGCCGCCGGGCTGATCCGGCGGCCCGGCCGGGCGACAGCGGTCCGCGACAAGTCACGCGACTGCCGATACATTCGATGGAGCGTCTCCCTTCGAGCCGCTCCGTCCATCACCTCCTCGACCGGCCCCGCGCCGGGTCCGGGAGTTCCGGCGTCCCGCCTCGACTTCGTTCCGGAGGAGAGCGGGAAGTCGCCGCCAGCCACCCCGCCGATGCAATTCTCGCAGATCGAACTCCCCAACGGCCTCCACATCCTCGGCGAGGTCAACCCCCGCGCTCACAGCGTCGCCCTCGGCTACTTCGTCCGGACCGGCTCCCGGGACGAGACCCCCGAAGTCGCCGGGGTCAGCCACTTCCTCGAGCACATGGCGTTCAAGGGGGATGAGCGGTACTCCGCCGCCGACGTCAACCGGGTCTTCGACGAGCTCGGCGCGAACTACAACGCCTCGACCAGCGAAGAGACGACCCTCTACTACGCCGCCGTCCTCCCCGAATCGCTCGAGCCGACCCTCGACCTCCTCTCCACCCTGATCCGGCCGTCGCTCCGGCAGGCGGACTTCGACGTCGAGAAGCAGGTGATCATCGAGGAGATCGGGATGTACGACGACCAGCCGTCGTACGCCGTTTACGAACAGGCGATGCAGGCCTACTTCGCCGGGCACCCTCTCAGCCACAGCGTGCTCGGGACCGCGGCTAGCATCACCTCCCTCCGGTCCGACCAGATGCGGGACTACCACGCCCGGCACTACGGGACCGAGAACCTGACTCTCGTGGCCGCCGGGAACTTCGATTTCGACGAGCTCGTGAAGCTGGCGGAGCGCCGCTGCGGCGGCTGGGCCCGCGGCGGGGCGGCGCGCCAGCTCCTGGCCCCGCATCCCCCCAAAGCGGTCCGCTGGGTCGAGAAGGACTCGATCCATCAGGAGCACGTCATCGCCATGGCGCCGGCTCCCGAGGCGACGAGCCGGCTGCGGTTCGCGGCCGAGATGGTCAGCGTCATCGTCGGTGAAGAGGGGAGCGGGCGGCTGTACTGGGAGCTCGTCGAGAGTGGCCGGGCGGAGACCGCCGATCTCGGCTACAGCGAGTTCGAGGGGCACGGCTCCTGGATGACCTATCTCTGCTGCGAGCCGGACGACGTCGACGCCAACATCGAGCTGCTGGAGCGGGTCCTCGACAAGGTGATGGCGGACGGGCTGACCGAATCAGAGCTGGAGCAGGCCCGCAACAAGGTCGCCTCGCGGACCGTCCTGCGGAGCGAGCGGCCGATGGGACGGCTCTCGACCCTCGGCAACGACTGGATTTACCGCCACGAGTACCGGACGGTTGCCGAAGACATTGCCCTGCTCCGGGGGGTGACGTTGAAGGACATCCGCGAACTGCTGGACGCCTTCCCGCTCCGGACCGTCACGCAGGTCGGTCTTGGGCCGAAGCGGGGTTAGAGCGGGACGTGATCGAACGTTCGCGAACTTGCGAGCGGAAAGTCGTTTGGTCCCTGTGTTTGGGGCGGGGGCCGTGCGGGCACGTCTGTCCCCGAGAGTCCGTACCACGAGTTTTTCCTGAACGCTCCCATGGGAGTCGGCGCTCCGTCAGTCCGATCCATCACCTCCCCCCCGGTTCAGGGTGGGGCGGCCGTGGTTTTCCGGGAAAGGTGTTGAAATATAGACTCACAGTCTGTACTCTCCGGAGATGCGGATGGCGTTTCCCTGCCGGCCGGATGTCGACCGGTGAATCCGACAGCGCGAGAAAGAGATCATGGCCAACCGATTGTTGAGCTTGCCGGACGCGGAACTCGCAGTGCTGCGATGCCTGTGGGACCACGGAACGGCGTCTGCTCGGCAGTTGACCGAGTGGCTCTATCCGGAGGGGACCGCGGCCCAGATCGCCACGGTGCAGAAGCTCCTCAGCCGGCTGGAAGAGAAGAACTGCGTCGCCCGCAACCGGGAGACCTGGCCGCACCTGTTCGAGGCGGCGGTCGACCGGAGCGAAGTCATCTCCGATCAGTTGCAGCAGACCGCCGAGCGCCTCTGCGACGGGGACCTCCACCCGCTGCTGACGCACCTCGTCAAATCCGGGAACCTGAGCGCGGACGACCGCAAGTCGCTCCGGGCGCTCCTTGATGACCTGGACGACTCGCCGAAGAAGAACCGGAAGTAGCCGATGATCTAGCGGGGGCCAACGGGAACCGCCGGCCGGGGCCGGCGTCCTCTCGACCCGAGTGCGAACTCTGGAGTGATGGGGTGTCCCATGATGCGACTGGTCGAATGGGCGATCGCCAACGCGCTGACGGTCACGGTACTGGCTCCGTTCGTCTTCCTGCTCGGGCGTCTGTCGCGGCAACCCGCCGTCCGCCACGCCCTGTGGATCCTGCTGCTCGTCAAACTCGTTACGCCGCCCCTCGTCCCCGTTGACGTCCGGTGGGAATGGCCCGCGTCGAGTGCCGCCACGGCTGTTGCGCTCCCGACCGATGCCGCGGCCCCGACGGTGGATGACTCGCTGACCGGAACCGTCCCCAGCATCGCAACCGCCGCTCCGTCCGTCGGCCCGACGACTCCGTCCCCGGTTCCGTCGCTCCCACCGGCCGCGCTGCGATCGCCGCGGACGCCGCCGGCGGCAGGCGCTGCGAATCTCGCCTCGAAGGGATCGTCCTCCGGCACCGCGCGTCCTTCCGCGGCGGTCGCGGCCGCGCCGTCGGTCTGGTCCGGCCTCGCTCTGTTCGGCCCGGCCGTCGCCCGCGGGGCGCTGGCGCTGTGGATTGCCGGCTCGGTCCTGTTCTTCGTTGTCCAGGGGGCGCGGCTGTGGCTCTTCGCCCGGCGGCTGAAACGGGCGAGCTACCACTCGCAGGCGCTCGAAGACGACAAGGACGAAGTCGCGACGGGACTCGGGCGGAGCTCCTCTCCCGCGGTCCTGATGGTCAACGGTGTCGTCTCCCCGATGCTGTGGGGCTTCGGCCGCTGGTGCCGGATTCTGTTCCCCGCCGAACTCTACAGTCAGCTCAGCCCAGAGGCTCGGAAGACGCTCCTCCTGCACGAGCTCGCCCACTACCACCGGGCGGACCACTGGATCCGGGTCCTCGAACTGGTGACCGCCAACCTCTTCTGGTGGCATCCGGTCGTCTGGCTGGCGCTCCGGGAGATCGAGTCTTCGGAAGAGGAGTGCTGCGACAACTGGGTCATTCGGCGGACCACCTCAGCCCCCCGCTGCTACGCCGAAGCGATCCTCGACACGATCGACTTCCTGTGCGAGAAGAACCCGCTCGCCCCCCCCGTCGTCAGCGGCCTCGGCAATCCCCGCGAACTTCGCGGCCGACTCGTCCGGATCATGCAGGGGGGGAAGGCCAACACGATCAACCTCGTCGGGCGGGGACTCGTGGCGCTCGTCCTGGTCGGACTGCCGCTTCAGCCGCAGGCCTTCGCCTCGCTCGGGCTGTCGCTGCGGGAAGTTCTCGTTCCCCCCTCGGTCGAGTCCCGCGTCGAGCCGACCGCTCCGCTCATGGCGACCTCGCCTTCGGAGACATCGGCGACCGGCGCAGCGGCCCGCCCGGCGACCGAGCTGATTTCGTCCCGCGCGACTCGCTCGGTCCCGAGTGACTGGGCCAAGGCGACCTCGGCCGACGAGCGGTTCGAGATCCGGGCCCGGGTCGGGCGACGGATGGAATTGTTCGATCATGAGACCGAGACCGCCACGCCGCTGACCGACTGGAAGATCGCCTCGGCCGCCTTCCTGCCGTCGCGGCAGCAGTTCGTCTCGGGGGGCTTTGACCGTCAGATCCGCCTGTGGGACGCCGCAACCGGCCAGATCATCGAGAGCTTCGACGAAGGGACCGACGCGGTGGTCAGCATCGCCGCCTCCCCCGCCGGAGACCGGATTGCCGCGGGCTCCCGCGGCGGCGAAGTCGCCCTCTACCGGACCGACAGCCTCGGCCGGGTCGACTCCTGGAAGTTCGCCGATCCGATCAACTGCGTCCGCTTCTCTCCAGAGGGAGGGCGGCTCGCCGTCAGCACCGGCGGGTGGCGGTCCGAGACCGGCGGGACGCTCTACGTGATCGATCTCGAGGCCGGCCGGGTCGAGCAGCATGTCACGCTCGATCGTCCGGCGGGGGTGATCGCCTTCGCCGAAGAGCCGGACGTCCTCGCGGCGGGGGGATGGGACGGGACCCTCAGTTATGTCCGGATGACCGACGGGGCACTCCTCGCCCGGACGAGCCTCTCGAAGGATCTCGTGTCGGCCGGAGCTTTCTCGGAGGACACTCGCGTCTTCCCGGCAACGACCCTCGCGTCGGCCCGGGAGGAGACCGCCCGCCTGCAATGGGAAGCGGCGGCCCGCGCGGCGGCGACGTTCTCGGAACAGCTTCTCTCGCCCGACGCCCGTCTCGTTGAGCCGACGACGCCGGTCCCTGTTCCGCCTCGCCCCGACTCTCCCGCGGCGAACTGAGCCGCGGCTTCGCCTCGGAGCGACCAGTCTGTCAGTCCCTGTTCCCGGAGGGAGGGTTCGGAGTGTTGCGCGCGTCCCTGCTGCTCGGACTCCTGATCGCGTTCCGTGCGACCGCCGTCGCGGACGAGGCTTCGCCTACTGCTCTGACCGAGCGGCAGAAGGAGGTCGGGGGGCTGGCGGAGCGGTTCCTCGGAGAGACGGAGCTGCTCGACGGGGATGCGCCGCTAGTTCCGGTCGGCCCGCTGATCCGGTGGTCGAATCCGACCGTCGGCGAGGTCCATGGCGAGACCTACCTCTGGACCCGCGACGGACGCCCGGTCTGCATCGGCTCGGTCTATCACTGGTTCACCCCGAACTGGGGGGACACGCTCGAGATCGGCTCACTGACCGATCACCCGCTCCGCGGCCGGCAGGGGGGTGGGCCATTCTGGACGCCGACAGGAGCGAAGGTCGTGTGGGACGACCTTGCGGGGGCGGATGCTCCTGCGGCGACGCCCGCCGCGCGGCTGGTCCAGATGCGCAGGCTCGTCCGCGGAGTCTCGGCGACGCTCGGGGACACCCGGGGGGCCAAGGAGGGGGTCTCGCGGCGGCTGCGGCTGATGCCTCAGCCGCTCTACCGCTACACGCCGCCGACCCCCACGGCGACCTACCTCGACGGGGCGGTCTTCGCGTTCGTGGAAGGGACCGATCCCGAGCTCCTGCTGATGGTCGAGGCGGTGACACAGGGAGGCCAGCCCCTCTGGCGGTCCGCTTTCGCGCGGGTCAACAGCGATGCCATCGAGGCCCGCTGGGAGGAGGGGGAGCCAGGGGCCCGCGCGAGCTGGTCGGTCGAGAAGCTGGAATACGCCGACATCCTGTCCGCCACGAACAAGCCCTACGCCCTGTTCCCGCTCAGCGGGACTTCCGGACGGGTGAAGCCATGATCCGCCCGGCCGCATCGCTGCTCTGTCTCGTGCTCATGGCGGCCCAGGCCCCTGCGGACGACGCTCAAGCATCCAAGCCGGATGCGGCCGCCTCCCGCGCAGGACTGAACGACCGACTGCTTGCTCTCTGCCGCAAGGACACCGAGGGCTACCGGCTCACTAGCTCGGATGAGCCCGCGCGGCCGCTCGTCTCCCGCGAGGTTCTGAAGTGGACCAACCCGGTCCGGGATGGACAGATCGGCGTGGTCCACGGCTGGCTGCGCGATGGCCGGGTCGAAGCGGTCTCGTCGGTGTTCAACGGCCCGGTGGAACGGGGGAACGTGCAGATCATGCACGAGTTCGTCTCCCTCTCGACCGGTCGGCTCGGGGGCCAGTGGAACGGCAAGACCGTCTGGCAGCCCGCCCGGGCGGGGTTCGCGCCGCAGCTTCTCGAGAAGGGGGACCGGCCCGAGGGGACCCGCCCCGCCCGGCTGCGGCAGATCCGGACGCTCGCCAGGGAGTTCTCTGCACACAGCCTCTCCCCCTACGCCGACAAGTCCCGCTGGGAGCTGCGGATGCTCCCCCAGCCCCTCTACCGCTACGACGCCGGCGACATGGGGGACGGGGCGACGAACGCCGACGTCCTCGATGGGGCACTGTTCGCGTTCGTCTCGACCGCCGGGACCGATCCCGAACTCCTCCTGGTGATCGAGGCCCGCCGGGTCTCGGGGGAGTGGCGGTGGGAGATCGGCGGAGGCCGATTCTCCGACAACAGCCTGTTCCTCGAGCACGGCGGCAAGACGGTCTGGGAGTACGTGAACCAGACCGCCGCGCCGACTGACGCCGCCGGCGAGACCGACACCTATCGCCTCCGGACAGACCGGATCATGACCGAGTCGGAACTGATGGCCACCTCCCCGGCAGCAGCTGCTGCTCCCTAAGGAGACTGTCGCGATGGACGCCACTCCCTTCCTCGTCACCGCGCTCCTCTGGACCGCCCAGGCCGCAGCGCCGCCGGAGGTGCCTTCGACGACCGGTCGAGCGAACGGAACTCCCGCGGCCTCGAACGAAGCCGCCTTGCCGGAGACCCCCGAGGAGCGCCGCCGGAAGCAGCTCCGGGCGCAGCTCGACGCCTCGGTCGCCTGGAACGAGTTCGCGCCGTCGCTCGAGAGCGGCGATCGGTTCCAGCCGGTCCTGGTCCACCGCTGGACGAACGACGAGCGCGACCCGCAGGGGGAGGCGCTCGGAGTCCTGTGGACCTACAAGGGGCGGGCGATGGTCGCGGCCTCGATCTTCCCGTGGAACGGCCGGCTCGGGCACGAGCTCGAATCCCTCTCCCGCGGGCCCTTCCTGTGCCACCGCGAGCGGGTGCTCGTCTGGTATCCCGAGAGGGGCATCCCCTATACGGCGGTCCCCGGCGAGGGCCCCCCGGCCGACACTCCGGCGGCGCGGCTCCGCCAGATGAAAGCGATCGCCGACCGGTTCACCATCACGATGCTCGGCTGGAACGCGGACGACTCCGACCGGGAACAGCTCCGCCGGCTCCCCAAGGAGTTCTACCGCTACAAGCCCGAGGAGCCGGGCCTCCTCGACGGCGCCGTCTTCGGCTTCGTCAAAGGGACCGATCCCGAGGCGGCCCTCGTCCTCGAGGCGGTGGAGGCCGGGAACGGAAAGGGGATGGAGTGGCAGTACGCGCTGGCCCGCCTGACGTCGGGGGGAGTAGAAGCCCGCCTCGGCGAGCAGGTGGTCTGGCGGATCGAGAAGCACACCCCCCGCAACGACCCGGCGAAGCCGTTCTTCTCGCTCAGCGGCGAACTGGATGTTCCTCCGAGCCCCGCCTCCGCTCTGACTCCCGCGTCCAAACCCGTTCCCGAGGGAATCGTCACGCCATGATCCGATGCCGATTGCCGCGGTGGCTGCCGCTGGGGGCGTGCCTCGTCCCCCTCGCGCTCGGGGGGGCCGCCCCAGGAGCGGACGACGAAGCGGCCGTCAAAGCCTGGCTCGATGTCTGCAAGCACTACTCCGGCCAGTGGACGGTGACCCCGGCCGGCGAGGGGACCGCTCCCTATGAGCGGCTGCCCCAGCCGGTCTTCCGCCACGCCCAGCCCGCCCGCGGCAACGACGTCGGCGCGGTCTGGCTGTGGGTCGACCGCCAGAACCGGCCCGTCGCGATCGGCGACACCTTCACCTGGTCGGAGAACAAGGCCGAGCGGCATGTGACGCAGGAGTTCCACTCGCTCGTCGACGTCGCGCTCGAGGCGCGGCTCGATGGCCGACGGCTCTGGACTCCCCCGGCCCCCGGCGTCGAGTGGCGCGTGGTTCCGGACAGCCCCGCGGCGGGTGAAACGAAGGCCGCCCGCAGCCGCGAGGTTCGCGCGATCGTCCGGCGGTTCTCGGGCCACACGGTCGACGGGCAGAAGGGACGCTGGGAGCTGCGGGTCGCGCCGCAGCCGGTTCACCAGTACGACCGCGAAGCTCCGGACGACCGGCAGGCGGGAGCGCTCTTCGCCCTCTGCCAGGGGACCGACCCCGAGGTCTGGATCGCCCTCGAATGCCGGCGGACGGCGGAGGGGTTGCGGTGGCACTACGCCCCGGCGATGTTCACGGACCACGAGGTTCACGTCGCGCTCGACGACAAGGAGGTCTGGCAGCGGGACCCGTTCAACCACGGCCATCATCGCAGCGACGAGCCCCACTGGATCGAGACGATCAGCAACAACGCCCGCCTCCCGGCCGCTCCCGCGGCCCCCTGACAAGACAGGCTCCTCGAGCAGGATTCATCCGGAACGCCATGATGCTCTCACGACGATTGTTCGTTCTTCTCGCCGGGTTCGCCCTGACCGCGGTCCCCTGCGCGGCTCAAGACCCGCCCCCCGCGACCGGTGCCGGCGCGATCGTGGCCCGGGTGGCTGCCGCCGGGACCAGACGGGCGCTCGTCGTCTGCGGGCACCCCGGGGACGAGGAGCATCGCAAGACGTTCGCCGACACCGCCGCCCGGATCCGGCAGGGGCTGAGCGCAACGGCCGGCATTCCCGCAGAGAACATCACGCTCTACTTCGGCGTTGATTCCGAGACCGACCCGAAGGACCAGATCGCCCCCCCCACCGAAGGCCCCGCGACGCGGGACGCGGTCACCGCCGCGGTCGAGGCGCTCCGCGGGACGCTGCAGCCGGACGACTCGCTGTGGGTGATCGTCTTCGGGCACGCGCATCTCGACGGCCGGCATGCCTGGATCAACCTGCCGGGGCCGGACATCCACCAGGACGACTTCGGCAAGCTCGTGAAGGACCTCCCCTGCCGCGAGCAGGTGTTCGTCGTCGCGACGCCGGCCAGCGGGTACTACCTGAAGGCCCTCTCGCGGGCGGGACGGGTCGTCATCACGGCGACGGAACCGGACATCGAGATCAACGAGACGCTGTTCGCCGAGGCGCTGGCCGACCAGCTCAATCCGACCGCCGAGAACCCGCTCCGGGATGAGGACGGCGACGGAGCGATCTCGCTTCTCGACCTCTACATCGCGACCACCCGGGGCGTCGTGCAGAAGTATGCCTCGGAGAGTCTCCTGGCGACCGAGCACTCGCTCCTCGACGACAACGGTGACGGCCGGGGGAGCGAGCTGCAGCGGGACTATCTGACCATCGAAGAGGGAGGCCGCAGGCGGGCCGGATCCGTCCCCCCCCTGGCCCGCCGGGCCGGGCAGGACGGAACGACTGCGGCTTCCCTCCGACTCCCCGTAGCGGTCCCCGCTCCGGGGACCCCGGCGGCGAAGGAGTCGTCCGACTCCCCCAAGCCCGTGAACTGAGCGCGGCACCCTCGAACGCTTTCGGTCGCAGTCCGGCGACTGCCGCTGGGCTATCGGGGTCGTTCCCCAGCGGCCCCTTCCTTCGTCCCGCGGGGGACCGCCGTGGGGACCGGCGTCTCCTGGCTCTCGGCCCGGCTCCAGAAGAGCCAGTAGGGATCGCTCGGCCGGCCGACGATGTTCGGCGTCCGGGGGACCGTCCAGATCTCCTTGTCGCCCAGGGCGAGGTGCAGCTCCGCGCTCCCGAGCCGGGCTGCGGCGATCTGCCACTGGGCCTTCTCCGGCGCGGGACCGGCCGCTTCGATGAACACGAGGATCTCGGGGTTCGTTCCGTGCGCGAGGACGAAGGTCGCCCCGTCGAGGAGCTCTTTCCCGGGGTCGGAGTAGCGGTGAACCGGCTGGACGAGGAGCCGCAGTTCGTAGCGGGAGTTGTCGGGGTCCCAGAACTCGTGTCCCGCGAGCCGGCCGGCGATCTCCTTCATCTGCCGGAGCCGCATCCGCTCGGAGCCGCCGACCGGCACGTCTTCGACGGGGGCCGGCTTCCAGGCGTGGCTCTGCGGCGTCCACTGGTTCCCCTCGGGGGCCATCACCCGCACGAGGTCGGTCGAGGTGAGCGTGATCGCGTGGATCCACTCCCGGCGGTTATTCCCGCTCTGGTAGAGCTCGAGGAAGCAGCGGGGCCGGCCCGTGAGCCCCCAGGCCCACAGCGTCCCGTTGTCGTTCGCCCGGGCGGGGTCGCCGTAAGTCATCAGCGGATGGTCGATCCGCTCGAGCGGCTTTCGTTCCTCCCCCGCCGTTTCGGGGAGCGTCCCCTCGCACCGCCGGATGTGCGTCTCCGCAACCCGGATCCGCTCGGCGGTCGAGGGATCGGCCGGCTCGCGGGCGGGTTCCGTCCCCGCCTGTCCGGAGAAGAGCGAGGCGATCAGGATCAGCCGGTCGAGCATCGAAGCACCTCGCTGTTTTTCGTGCTGTCTTCTTCGCGGCCATGCTCTGGCGATGGTTCGGCCGCAGCTCAGGCAAGCCCTGCCTTCCGCCGCCAGAGCCATTCGATCGAGAGGAGTCCGACGACCCACGACCAGAGGAGCCACGAGCTCCAGACCGGGGACTTCGTCACGATCGGCGCTCCGACCTTGACCGGGATCTCGCCGAGGACCTGCGCGAGGTCGGCCGAGTTCGACAGGACCTTGCCGCCCGAGAGCGTCGCGATCCGCCGCAGCAGTTCGTGGTTCGGGAACGGGTTCTGGAGCTCGAACGGGTCATGCAGGATCTGGATATCGAGCGACGTGCTGTCGACCTGGGTCAGGTCCTCGTAGGCGGTCAGCTCGAGCCGGAGCGACTGATTCGCTGCCCCCGAGGTGAGCGACTCCGCGATCGGGAGCGTGATCCCGTAGGCGGGCTTGTCCCCTTCGGCGACCAGCGGGATCTCAAGCTCTTCTCCCCAGGCAATGTAGGGCCCTTCCTCGCCGCTGGTCCGGGCGATCCCTTCGGGCCATTTCAGCGGCGAGTAGTCGCCGGGGATCTCCTTCAGGGAGCTGTTGGGCTCGATCATGGCGACGATCCGGTAATCCTTCGTCTGCCGGGCGAGTTCGTTGAAGGCGGAGGAGGCGATCTGGATCGCGTCGCCGGGGTTGTAGAACCGCTTGTCCGCCGCGGCGATCAGGCGCCGCCGCCCGATCGAGGAGTTCTCGGTGAGCCAGTAGATCGTGTTCCGCCAGAAGCGGATAAAGTTGTTCTGGTCCCCCTGCTTCCAGTTGGTGATGAATTCGCTCGCCCACGGCGGGGTAATCGGAGTCGACATCGCCACAGTCCGGCCCCGGCCGTAGCGTCCCACGACGAGCGCCGCGCTGATCCCTTCATCGGCCTTCTGGCGTTCGGGAGCGGCTGCCCCCTGCTGCGGCGGAGCATCCTCGCCGGCGACGATCCGGCGGAAGAAGTCCTGCAGCGCGGTCGGGTCTTCGGGCTTCGCCTGCGGGGCGGCTGCCGCGGCGGCGGCCCCGGTGATCGACCCGTCGGCCAGCGTCAGCGTCAGGTTCGGCTTCACGGCGGCGAAGCGGTTGGCTCCCGTAAAGCCAGGGATCGCGGCGAGCGCCTCCTGGGTCCGCTTCTCTTCGGTATAGAGAGACCAGATCGGATGCGACTGCGTCCCGGGGAGCGGCTTCCAGGCGGTCTGCTCGGAGGAGTTCCAGTCTGTCCCCGGCAAGAGCTCGACCGGCAGGATCCCCGCCAGCTTGGTCTCACCCCACTGGCCCGACGAAAAGCTTCCGGGTCCCCCGGCCATCAGGAGGCCGCCGCCGCGCTGCCCGACCCACTCTTCGATCCAGTCGATCTGGGTCTCGGTCAGGAGCCGTTCGGGGACGTCGCTGAGAATGATCGCGTCGAAGGCGGCGAGCTCGGCCTTGGTCTCCGGGAACCCGCGGGTGTTGTCGAACCCGGTCTCCGAGATCCGGACGAGCCGGCCACCGCCGGGGCTCGCCACGACGACGCACTCGATGTCGTCGTCGGTCATCAGGGCCTGGGCGACATCGGAGTGTGCCCCGCGGATCACCTGCCGGCTGCCGACGATGCTCGCCTGCAGCGGCTGCGAGGAGCCTTCGAGATACAGGATCCGGATCTTCGTGCGGTCGATCGCGATTTCGCTCGTGAGGCCGTTGTTGGCGTCGGAGATCTCCTGCTCGGCCAGCGGGATCCCGACATGGACCTTGTGCGACTCCATCGTGCTTCGGAACGAGACCGTGGCGGCCTGAAAGCCGCTCCGGAGCGTCACCGGGACGCTCGCCAGTTTCCGCCCCGGCTTTCCGCCGGAAGAGGGGACGGTCAGTTCGACTTCGGTCCGGTGGCCGTCGAAGCCGAAGCTCCGGATGAAGACCTGGACCTCGACTTCCGAGAATTTCCGGACGCGGGGCGGAATGACCGCGGCGACGATCGAAATATCCCCCCGCTTGCCGAGGCCGCCGGTCGGCATCACGTGGACCGGGACGTTGAGGCGGGCGAACTGCGAGACGATCTGCTCGACCCCGTCGTCATCCCGGGCCCGGCCGTCGGAGAAGACGACGATCCCCGCCGGGGGCTTGTGGCCGAACCGGCTCGAGATCTGCCGCAGCGCCGTAATGAGCTGCGTGTCGGAGTCGGTCGGCGCGAGCGGCGCCGGCTGCGGACCCGAGCCCGCGGCTCCAGGCTTCGCCGCCGCGGGCTTCGCCGGCTCCGCCGCATAGGCGGGGCTCGCAAGGGAGAGACTGCTGGCCGACTGCGTTCCGGGAGGGGTCTCGGCGGACAGGCCGGCCTGGTCGAGGCCGCCACTCGCGAGGAGCCGCTGGCCGAACCGGAACAGCTTCACGTCGACCGGACTCCCCTTCGCCGTCTCCCCCGCTTCCCGCATGGCCCGGAGGGCGTCGTCCCAGCGCGTCGTCGGCTCGCCGAGGGTCATGCTCTGCGAGCTGTCGATCAGGTAGAAGACTTCCGGGCGTTCGGTGATGCCGGGGGTCTGCGTGACCCGGACCGGGTTCAAGAGGATCAAGGCGAGGGTCGCCAGGATCAGCCCCCGCAGGACCGCGAACTCGACGCGGCGGGAGATCCCAGCCGGCGGACCGAGCCACCACCGCGCGGCGATCCACCCCACGATCGCCGCGGTCAACAGACCAGCGATCAGGGCGAGCGTGACGGGGGATTCGAGAGCGATACTCACTGGAAACTCCGGCGGCCCCGGGATCGGTCGATTTTCATGGAACGGGTGCGGGGAGTGGAGCGGCGGCCGGCTTGCGGTCCGGCTCCGAAGTCCTGGCTCCTGCGGCAATGGCTTTCACATCGTCATCGGTCCGGTCCCCGGCGTAGAACGTCGTATAGGGGCGGGTGATCGCCCCCGCTTCTTCGGTGTGGGTGTCGACCCGCCAGAACTCCTTGCCTCGGTGGATCATCCAGGCGGGACGGTTCGTGATTCGGGCCGGGGCGTAGTGCCAGCGATAGGTGTCACCCACCTTGCGGGCTTCAAGGACGAGGAGGACTTCCGCGTCGGTCCCCGTGGTCAGGACATACGTGAAGACCGCCCCGTCGAGCCAGTCCGAGGACGACTCCTTGGTGCGCTGGTAGCGGGCCATCGGCTGTGTGAGGAGCCGCAGTTCCCAGTCCGAGTCGCCGAAGTGGGTGTGGGCGGCGAACTCCCGCGCCAGCGTCCGCATCTGCGTCAGCCGTTCCTTCTCATTGGCCCCAGGGACCGGAGCCCCGTCGATCGGCGTGAACGTGAGCCCCGCCGTGGTCGGCGCCCAGGTCTTGCCATCCGGCAGGTCCTGCGACGGCAGCGGCTCAGTCCCAAGGGCGTGGAACTCATGGAAGAACATCCGCCCGCCGCCGTTTCTGGGTCCCGACAGCGTACAGCCGACGATCGCCGGCTGGCCGTTGTCGCTCCAGACGAAGATGTCCCCCGACCAGTCGTCGGGGCTCGCCCAGTGGAGGACCGGCTTCGGCTCCCGCGAGAGCTTCCGCGTGTGCCCGGCATCGGCGAAGAACTGATACGTCTCCGCATCATGCGCGTAGGCCGCCTGGAGGAGTTTTCCGTCGGCCGCTTTGTCTCCCGTCTCCTCCGCTGACGCGGAGATCGCCAGCGAAAAACCGAGGCCGCCGCCGAGGAGAGCGAACACGCCCCTGGCCGCGCATCGATGGATCATCGACCGAACCATGTTCCGCATCACTTCGCCTCCGGACGTTTCTGTCGGGCGAGGACTTCATAGTACCGCTCGACGAGTTTCTCGTACTGCGGCGGACTCGCTTCCGTCTCGCCCCCGCTCATGAGGTCCCCCAGGATCAGCTCCTGGATATGGGCCTGAACGTCGCGGGTCACGTCCCGGATCGCCAGCGTGTATCCGGTCGGGACGCCGATCCGCTGCTCTTTCTCTTCGAAGGCCCAGCCTCCCCCCTTGAGCTGGAACCGCTCGGCGTTCTCCGTCCAGCCCGCCTCCTTCATCATCTCTTCAAGCTTTTCGCGGGCCTCGCCGCCGACCTTCATCTCTTCCATCTTCTCCATCAGCTTCCCGGCGGCGACCATCCACTTCATGACGTCCCGCTCCTCCTGCAGCCGGTTGAGCTCGTCCTGCAGCGTCTGGAGCTCCTGCTCCAGCTTCATCAGGTCCTCGAGCCGCGGCGCAGCGACTTCGCGGAACGCCACCGCGAGGCGGTTGGCGGTTGCCTCCCACCGGTCGGCGCTGTCGGCCGCGAGGATCCGCGCATCCGAGGTCTTCCCCTCGCGGAGCTGCTTCGCGAGTTCTTCCATCCGGGCGACGGTCTCTTCGAGCTTGTTCTCCTTGAGGATCGCGTCGACCTTGGCGATGACGTCCTTGTCGGCCGGGTTCGTCGACTTGAGGATCGACTGCAAGAGGTCGACGACGGTCTTGCCGGTCTCGGCGTTCCGCTGCGCCTCGCGGGCGAGTCCTTCGTTCTTCTGCTGCTCCTTGTCCTCACCCTGTTCCCCTGATCCGCCACCCTTCTTCGGGTCCCTGGGATCGGACTTCATCGGGTCGGCGGCTCCGCTGCCGCTCCCCGGCTTCGTCTGGTCGTCGGGCTTCCCTTCGCCGCCTCCCGAACCGGGCTTCTCCATCGGCTCTTTGGTTTGACCGGACGAGCCGGTCTCAGGCTTCTCCGTCTTCTCGGACATCCCGCTCTGGCCCGACATCGGCGGATCGCGACGCGGCTCCTTCTCCTGGCCGTTCTCGCCCGGAGTCTCCGCGGCGAGGTCCTGCTGGGCCTGGGCGAGCTGCGAGGCGAGCTGCCGCGCGTCGTCGAGCCGCTGGGCCGCCTCCTCTTTGAGGAGTCCTTCGACATGCCGGGCCAGCTCGTCGAGCGTCGCGACCGCCTGGCTGGAGTGCTCGAGGGCTTCGATCCGCTCTCCCCGGTCGAGGGCCGAGTTCGCCCCTTCGAGCGACTTCATCGAGTCCGTCATCCGCTGCTTGGCAAGTTCCGTGACGTTCTTCAGCTTATTGAGCGCCTTGTCGATGTCCTGCGCCTCGAGGACGTTGTCGAGCTGCTTGTCACGCCGCTCCTGGGGGCTCATCCCCGCGGGGGGGGCTTCGTCCTTCCCTGGCTCGCTCCCCTGACGGGCGGGCGTCTCGTTCATGCCGCCCGGCTTTGTTCCTTCCGGTTTCGGCTCCTTCGCGGACTTGTCGGCGCCTTCCATCGGGGCCATCGGCATCGGAGTGTCCCCCGGCTCGGTCTTCTCCGACGGCTCGCTTCCTCCGGAGCCTTCCTCCGACATCGACGCCATCAGCGAGTCTCCGATCTCCGACTGCTCGGCGGCGAGCTGCTTGAGCCGCCGCGCGACCTCTTCGGCCTCTTCCTTGTCCGACTTGGGGCGGCGGAGCTTCTGCGCCATCCGGCGGTCCGCGGCGGCGACGGCGCGGAACTTCGACGGGTTCTTCTGGAACTCCTCCCGCAGCCGATTCCGCCCTTCGATCAGTTCCTTGAGGGCGTCCCGCTGCTGCAGGACGGCGGTGTCATACTTCCCCGCCGAGAGGGAGTCGGCCGCCGCCAGCATGTGGGACTCCGCCTGCAGGAGGAGCTGGATCTCGTCGTTGAGTTCCTCGACCATCAGGCCGCCGAGGAAGTCCGCAAGCTGCCGCGTCGCCTGGGCGGTCTCCGCTTCCGAACTGACGAGGCCGTCGATCGTCGCGAGGTCGATCTTCTCCTGCCGCTCCGCTCGGCGGGCGACGGTCATCGACCGGTTCAGGCTGAATCGCTGCCGCTTGATCAGCTCCTCGAGCGTCGCGATCTTCGGCCCCCCGTCACCACCCCCGCCGGCCGGGTCATCGTCCCGGACGCTGTAGCGGATCCGGAACGGGCGGATGTCGACGAACCGCAGGTCGGTCACCGAGCGGTGCGGCGTCCCCGGATAGTTGTCCTCCGCGAAGGCGTAGTAGGCGACGCTGTCGGTCATCTTGAGCTGGAAGAACTCCAGCGGCAGGACTTTTTCCAGGGCGGCCTGAGTGTCCGGCGTCAGTTTGCCGAGCTTCTGCAGCTCTTCGGCGGCGGTCGCGAAGTCCTCGCTGAGGAGCGGGTACTCCTCTTCGTTGTTGACCTCGAAGATGATCCCGGCCCGGGCGAGGCCGAAGTCGTCCCGGACGCGGATCCGCATCAGGACCTCTGCCAGCGTATGGACGTCGATCGGGTCCCGCGGCGATTCGAAGTAGACCTCGGGGGGCTGATCGGGCCGGACCCGGATCCGGTAAGAGTTCTCGGGAAGCCGCTGCCCTTCCGAGGTCTCGGCGACGATCGAATACTTCATGTCCCCCGTCAGCGGCAGGACCGCCGTGAGGGCCGCCCCATCCACCACGAGCGGGAGCGTCCGGGACTGCGGACGCTGCTCTTCATCATCCCGCCGCGCGAGGTCCGTCAGCACGAGCGACGCCGCGCGGGCGGGCTGGTCGAGGGTGATCCGGAACTTCGCGGTGGTCCCTTCGACCGCGGTGATGTTCGGGTCTTCGGTCGCCTGCGGCGGATGGTTGGTGTAGGCCGGGGGAGTGAGCTCGACCTCGACCTTCTTCATCGCGAGCGGATAGCGGACGTCGATCCGGTAGACGGGGCTCTCGATCGTCCCCGCGACCCCCTTGTACTCGAGGGGCTTCTTGATCGATTCGATCCGGCTGCCGAAGGCGAGCGTCCGGGGTCCCTCGGCCCGCCCTTCGCTGGCGGCGAAGTCCCGCTCGGCCCAGGGGGCCTTGGCATCTCCGGCGGGACGGGTCAGCAGCCGGATTTCCCGGTCGGTCCGCCCCGAGACGAGGAGCCGAATGTCGACCGGAGCCCCCTGGTCCACCTTGAGGTTCCCCGGCTCGAGTGCGACCTGCGTATAGGGTGTTTCCGACAGCAGCGCCCGCGAGGCAGCGACCCGCCATTCCCAGTTGAACGCTGCCCCGCCGAGAAGCGCGGCCGCGAAGACCGCCAGACCGCCGACGGCGATCCAGAGCCGCTGCGTCGGGACGATCGTATCGAGATGCAGCCCCCGCGAGCGGGCATGGGTCTCTTCTTCGAGAGCGCTGACCAGCGACTCCCTGACCCCCGCGGCCCGGACCTGATCGGCCGAGGCCTCGCCGTACTGCACGGTCGTCCGGATCGACTGCCCGAGCTGCGGGAACGACCGCTCGATCTCCGAGGCGGTCCGGGGCTTCGTCCCCGATTCGAGGAACAGCCGGGCGAGCAGAAACCCCCACGCTCCCGCGATCACCGCCGCGACCACCGCGCCACCGGCGCGGACCTTCCAGGGGAGTTCCAGCCAGAAGTCGGCCGTGATGAGCAGCACCAGCCCCGCCAGGACGATCCAGCCCCACAGGGTGAGGCTCTGGCCGAACTGGACGCGGCGGAGCCGGGCCCAGAGGGCGTCGAAGCGGCGGAGGAAGGGGGTGTCGTGGATCGTGGACATGTCGGAAAACTCCTCGAAAGGAGATGTCGAACTCGGAGGCGAAAACGTCCTTCACATCAACTGACGGTCCGGTTGGCGACGAACCCTTCGGCGAGCAGGAGCCCCACCAGGGCGACCGCCACCCAGGACCACCGCTCGTCGTGCCGCAGGTCCGTGGCGGAGGCGGCGACCGTGGCCGCCGTCGGGCGGACGAGCGGCTCCCCGGTCTCTTTGACGAGCGTCAACTGGAACCGCTCGGCGAACTCCTGCGGGGTGCACCGCTCCGTCTCCGACTCGCGGGGACTCGGATTGACCACCTGCGAGAACCCGGTTTTCGCGAGGACCGCCGGGGCGGCGTCCGCGTCCTGCACGGCGTCGATCAGGACCGACCGGACCGGCCCCCCTTCGTTGAGGCCGAGCGGCTCGCCGACGATCTGATGGACCAGCGGCAGGTAGAGCTTCGAGCTCGGCCAGTCTCCCCAGCCCCGGTCGCAGGTCGAGGTGAACCAGACCGCCCGCCCCTGGCCGACGGTCTGTTCGATGAGGGCCGGATCCCCCCCCCGGAACCGGGCGACGATCTGGATCGGGCCGCCATTCGAATCCCAGGAGGGATCGTCTGCCGCGGCCGATGCAGAGGTCTTGTCCGCCGGTTCCGCTGTGGGGACGAGGATCTTCGTGTAGCCGCGGAACGACAGCCGGCGGAGATCACCATGCTGTGGGTCGGCGAATGGTTTCAGGAGCGGGTGCTTGTCGTTCCAGGCGTCGAGGCGGAACGGCAGGTCGCTGGCATGGACCGGACCCGCGACGCGCCCCGGCACCAGGCCCGTACTGGCGAGCGCCTCGTACCCCTTGGGCTGCACTTTGTCCCCGCCGAAGACCACGAGACCGCCGCCGGCGGTCACGAACTCGGCAAGCTGATTGGCCGCGGCGGGCTGGATCTCCGGGACGTTCGCCAGCACGACGACGCGGACCCCCTCGAGCGGCGGGAACTCGTCGTCGGCCGTCAGCGGGGCGACGACCGCATCGAACGGAGCGTCAGCATAGGCTTCTTCCGGTCCCGCCAGCCGGAGCGACGTGGCGAGGAAATAGGTTTCGCTGAGGAGCGGTGACGGCGATGGCGAGCCGTCGAGCAGCAGGACCCGGTTCGGCTTCGCCGAGAGGATCGCGACCTGCCGGACGTTGTCGAACTTGAGGTCGTCTTCCGCCGCGCCGTCGATCGCGACCGTCCCGGTCCAGAGCCCTTCGTCGAGGCTGGGGATCTCGAACCGGACCGTCCCGGTCGAGCCCGACTCGAGCTTCACCCGCTCCCGCAGGCTCACCTTGCCGCGAGGGCTTTCGAGCTTGAGCAGGACCGGCTGCTCGGCGATCGGGAAGGCGGTGCTGTTGAGGACCGTCGCCTGGAGCGACGTCGCTTCCCCCGGCCGGACGACACTCCGGAGGGGACGGGCTTCGGTCACCGCGAGGTTGTTGACAACCGCCCGGCCGAGGTCGTGGAGATGGACCTCGACCGATGCCGGCAGCGGGTCGACCTCGGCCCAGTCGAGGCCCGACCGCTGCAGATCGGTAAAGAGGTGCAGCACCTGGCTCTGCGCGGCGGCCCGGATCGAGAGGTCCCGGGCCCAGTTGATCGCCGCCCCGTAGTTCGTGGCGTGGAACGACGCCGCGGGGACCTTCGCATCCGCCAGCAGCCGCGAGACGGAATCGCGGTTTCCCTGTTCGGCTTCGTGGCCGTCCGCCGTCTGGCTCCCCTCGCCGAGCGGGCGGACGGCGTCGTCGAAGAATGCGACTTCGATCCGCGTCCGGACCGGCTGGTTGCCGACGATCGACCGCGCCTCGGCGAGGGCCTGGTCGATGAGCCGTCCCGCGTCCCCCTTGAGGTCCATGCTGGCGGAGCGGTCGATCAGGATCATGACGAGCCGCCGGTCACCGCCGGGGGCCGCCTCGACGAAGTACGGCCGGGCAAACAGGAACGCCAGGAGCGCCACTGCGGCCATCCGCATCGCGAGGAGCATCCACCGCATGATCCGCTGCCGCTGCGCGTTCCGCTCGAGGACCTGCTTTAAGAAGCGGAGCGTCCCCAGGTTCACCCGCCGGGCCTGCGAGCGAAACATCAGGTGGACGATCACCGGGATGGCAACCGCCGCCGTCGCGAGCAGGAATCCGGACTGGACGAAGTGCATGGGGGAAACAGGGGTCAGGCTTCAGGGGACAGACTTCAGGACACGGTGCGACGGGGCTGCTCACATCACTCTCGAGCGCCGCACGAGATAATCGAGCAGCGCCTGGTCGAGCGGGGTGTCGGTCGTCAGCTCGATCCGGTCGATCGAGCGGTTGCGGCATTCGGTCTCGAGCCGCTCTCGCCAGTCGGTCACCGCGGTGCGGTAGGCGTCCCGGATCCCCTCGACCCGGGTGCTGATCTCCTGCCCGGTCTCGAGGTCGTGGAACCGGATGTTCCCCTCGAGCGGCAGGTCCCGCTCCCAGGGGTCCCACAGGTGGAACAGAACCACTTCGTGATTGCGGAACCGCAGGTGCTCGAGGCCGCGGACGATCGCGTCGAGGTCGTCGAACATGTCGCTGATGACGACCACCATCCCCCGGTGCCGGCAGAGCTCGGCCGACTGCTGGAGCGCCCGCGAGGCGTCCGACTGCGGCCGGGCCGAAGTGCTGGAGATGAGCCGCAGGATCTCCTCGAGCTGGTGCGGCTTGGCCCGCGGCGGAAGGTGCCCGACGACCGAATCGGCGAACAGCGTCACCCCGACCGCGTCTCGCTGCTTGAGGGCGAGGTGCGCCAGCGAAGCGGCAAGCGCCGCGCCGTAGTGGAGCTTCGACTGGCCGGTATTGGCGCACTCCATCGACCCGCTCACGTCGAGCAGGAGATAGAGGTTCATGTTCGTCTCGGCGTCGAACTCCTTCACGTAAAGCCGGCGCTGACGGGCGAACAGTTTCCAGTTGACGTACCGCGGGTCGTCGCCAGGGACGTACTCCCGGTGCGACGCGAACTCGACGCTGAAGCCGACGAACGGGCTGCGGTGAAGCCCGGTCAGAAACCCTTCGACGATCGACCGCGCACGAAGCTCCAGGCTCTCAAGCCGAGAGAAGAAGGCGGGATCGGTGAAGGTGCGGGGATCGATCATGGATCAGGAAAGGCGTTAGGCACAAAGACACAAAGCCACACGAAGAGGAGAGGAATCGGTGTCGCTTTGTGTTCTTTGCGCCTCTTCGTGTCTTTGCGTTTCACACTTCTTCAAGCTTCGGTCGGAACCGTGTTGAGGAGATTCCCCACGAGCACGTCCGCGTCGACACCGTCGGCGCGGGCATGGAAGTTCAGGACCAGCCGGTGTCGGAGGACCGCCGGGGCGACCGCTTTCAGGTCCGCGAAGTCGACGTGGTACCGTCCCGCCAGCACGGCGCGAGCCTTCGCCCCCAGCACCAGGTACTGCGACGCCCGGGGGCTTGCTCCGTAGTTGATGTACTTGTGGAGGCCGGCGTAAGCCTTCGGGGGCGTCTGCCCGGGAGCGACCGGGCGGGTCGCCGCCACGAGCCGGGCCGCATAGTGGATCACGCTGTCGGCGATCGGGACCCCGCGGACGATCTCCTGCAGCCGCAGCAGTTCCTCGGCCTTGAGGACCGCCCCCGCCTGCGCGGTGAGGGTGCTGGTCGTCCCCTTGATGATCTGCACTTCCTCGCTCACGGTCGGGTACTTGACCCGCAGGTTGAACATGAACCGGTCGAGCTGCGCCTCGGGGAGGGGATAGGTCCCTTCCATCTCGATCGGGTTTTGCGTCGCCACGACGAAGAACGGAGGTTTGAGCTGATACGTCGTCCGTCCGACCGAGATCTCTCCCTCCTGCATCGCCTGCAGGAGCGCGGCCTGGGTCTTCGGCGGGGTCCGGTTGATCTCGTCTGCCAGGAGAAAGTTCGTGAAGACCGGTCCCGGCTGGAATTCGATGAAGTGCTTTCCGGCCTGGTCCTCCTTGAGGACGTCCGCCCCCGTGATGTCCGAGGGCATCAGGTCGGGGGTGAACTGGACCCGGCGGAACTCGAGCTCGAGGCACCGTGAGAGCGTCCGCGCCATCAGGGTCTTGCCGAGCCCCGGCACGCCGTGCAGCAGGACATGCCCCCGGCAGAGGAGGCAGACCAGGAGCGACTCGATGATGTCGTCCTGCCCGACGATGACCTTGGCCATCTCGGCTTTGACCGCCTGCTGGGCTTCCCGGAGGCGGGCGATGACTGCGGTGTCGTTGGTCGTCATGCGAGGGGCTCGGTCACTTGGGAGGAGGCCCGGTTCGCCTGTGACCTGCGAACCGGGGACGCCTCAAACTCGAAACACGGGATCGGGGGACAGGGGCAGGGGCAGGTCCGCGGCGGTCACTTGCGATCGACCGCGACCTCCCCCGGCGATTTGTTGTATTCCTCGTCGGCCCGCTGGGCTTCCTGCGGGTCGATGAGCTGGTCTTCGTCGGCGTCGATGTGGTCGAAGTCGGGACGGGAGGCCTGGAACTCCTCCCACGACAGGTCCCCGTCGTTGTTCCGGTCCATGGCCTGGAACCAGGCCGGGCCGACGGGGGGAAGCCGCTGGAACGCCGGAGTCTGCGAGGCGGTCTGGTCCCCCGCCCCGAACAGGGCGTAGGTCCCCCGGACGAGTTCCAGATGGAAGTGCCGGACCGGTTCCTTGTCGGTGATCCCGCCGTTCTTGTCCCGATCGAGCTCCTGCAGCGCCTTGTGCACTGCGCGGCGTTCCCGTTCGGAGATCCGCCCGTCTCCGTTGCGGTCGAGCGTCTGGAAGAACCCCGAACCGGTGTCGTATAGGTTGACCCGACAGGTCGTCGCAGCGGGTTCGCCGCGGGCCGCGACGAACGCCTTCATCTCGTCCCCGAAGACCTTCTCGTCGTTGTCGACATCCATCAGTTCGAACAGCCCGGCTTCGAGCCGGACGCTGTCCTTGACCTCGGCCCGGTCGAGATAGCCGTTGGCGTCAACGTCGAGCCGGTTGAAGACCCGCATCGCCGATTCCATCGTCCGGGCGATCGGGTCGATCTGCCGGTGAGACACACTGACGATCGCATCCCGGAACTTCACCTTGGCGAAATCGGGACGGTCCCCGTGATCGACCCGTTCGACCCCCTGGGTCAGGATCCGGATGGCCGGCTGTTCGTCCTTGGGAGGGGCGAGGTCGACCGCCAGTTCGAGGTCGACCGGCGTGTCGTGGATCGCCGCGAGCTCCGTCGCGTCGAGCTGCTTGTCACTGTTCCTGTCGAGCGGGGCAACCTGCTCGTCGCTCCAGCCGAGTTCTTTGGCCGACAGGGCCTTGGAGCGGTCCCGGTCGTAGAGCTGCACGAGCCGCCGCCCGAGAAAGGGGTCTCCGGCGTCGCGCATCATCTCGGCTTTCGTTGCGGAAAGCTTTGGTGTCTGGCTGAAAGCGGAAATCGGATCGGTCGCGACCGGCGGGCTGAATTCGTCGAACGTGACGCACTGGTCCCGGTCTCCATCCCGATCGAGGAGCCGGTCGGCGGCGGTCGAGATCTCGTTGAGGTCGATCGTCTTGTTGTTGTCGGTGTCGAGGAACTCGAATACCGCCTTGTCCGGATCGGCCGCCGTCTCGTCCTGGCGGTAGACGACCGTCTCCCCGCCGAACCGCTCGATCGTCCGCTCGATGTCCCGCTGCTCGAGCGTCTTCTCTCCGGCGCCGATCGACTGCAGGAACTGCTTGGCCGACCCCCGCTGTTTCGTCCGCAGCAGCGGGGACTGGCTCGCCTCGTCCCGGCTCAGCTTGCCGTCGCCGTTCGTATCGAGCGCTTTCATGAGCTGCTCGGCATACTCGCGGCGGCGGACCGCCAGCGACTTCCTGCCGAGGCTCACATGAATCCGCAGATGGAGCGGCCCCCCGTCGAGCATCAGAATCGAGTCCCGCGTCTCCCCGGTTTCGGTCCTGGCGACGACTTCCGCGGCCGGCCCCTTCGGCTCGACCCGCTCGGCGCGCGGCGATCCGACGGAGGTCGGTTCGGCTCCGAACAGGAGAGCGGTGAAGAGGAGCAGGTCCTGCATAGGGTGCGGAGTCCAGGGGTTAAGGGGTCACGGGCTTCGGGGTGGCGGCGGGAGGGTTCGACGGACGGTCCGGCTTGAGAACCAGTACGCCGTCCCGCCCTTCGATGTACGGCTCGTCGGGAGACCGCGGTCCCTGCCAGAAGTTCGCGGCGGTGAAGATCTCCTTGCCGTCGAGCCGGACCCGCAGCTCGCGCGAGGTCATCCGGGCGATCGTGTACCGCCAGGCCTTCTCGCCAGCGGAAATCTTTCGGGCTTCGATCACCAGCAGGAGCTCCGGGTCGTTCGCTTCGACGAAGCCGAACAGAGCCGCGTCGACGAGGCCGGCCGCCTCGTCCTGAAACCGGTCGATCGGCTGCGGCATCAGCCGGAGCGCGCTTGCCTTGCCGTCCCGGAGGAAGTTCTCGGCCTCGAACCGGCGGGCGATGTTCCGCATCGTCGTCAGCCGCGCGACGGGACGATCCTCCGGCGCGGCGGTCTCCGGCACCGGCTGGTCGATCAGGCTCCCCGACTTCGGCATCCAGCGGACCTGTCCCCGCCGTTCACAGCGGAGCGGCGTGCCGACGAGCGAGGTCATCTCGAAGAAGACCGCGTTCGGATCCTCCGGGCCCCGGATGGAGAACGAGCAGGCGGCGACCGGGCGGACGCCATCCCGCCAGACGAAGAGCGTCCCGTCCCGAACGAGACCGCCGATCGGGTTCGTGTACCGCAAGACCGGCTCCGCCTGGTTCTTGTACGGCTTCGGAGCGGTGGCGGCCCCTTCGGCGGGGCCGGGAGAGAGAACCCACTCGGCGAACTTGTCCCGCACGAACTCGAGGCGGGCTTCGCGGTCGGGGTCCTGCGCATCGTCAGCGCAGACGACGGGCGCCGCCAGGCCGAAGAGCAACAGGAGAAGGGACCACGCTTTCATGAGGTCAGCCACGAGTACGGCCGAGGGGCCGAGGTTACTGGGACTTTTTCCGGGACTTTGCCGATTCGTCGGGAACGGTCCGCCACTTGGACGGCGGTCAGGTGACTCGAGACTGGAGAAAACTCAGCTCGGGAGGAGTTCTTTCACCGGTTGTGCCCCTTTTTCGACGATGGAGATCGGCCGGCCGATCGTCGAGATGTTTTCCTTGGCGGGGTCGATCCCGATCGCAGTGCAGATCGTAGCCAGGAACTCCGGCGGCGTGACGGGGCGGCTTTCGACCCCTTCTCCCCCCTTGCCGGAGGCGCCGATGACCTGCCCCCCCTGGATCCCACCGCCGCACAGGACCGTGCTCCAGGCATCGGGCCAGTGGTCCCGTCCCTGGTTCGGGTTGATCTTCGGCGTCCGGCCGAACTCTCCCATCCAGACGACGAGCGTATCTTCGAGCATTCCCCGCTCCCGCAGGTCCGACAGGAGCGTCGACCAGGCGGGGTCGAGGATCCCGCACAGGCCCTTCACGGCGTTGAAGTTGTCGAGGTGGGTGTCCCACCCGAAGGCGTTCTGGCCGGCGCCGGTCAGGCCGACCTCGACGAACGAGACCCCCCGCTCGATGAGCCGCCGGGCGAGGAGGCACCCCTGCCCGAAGCGGTTCCGGCCGTAAGTATCCCGCAGCTTGGCCGGCTCCTCTTCGAGCTTGAAGGCGTTCTTCGCCTGCGACTCGATCATCTTCCGGGCCTTCTCGGCGTTGGCCCGGTGCGCGGCGGTCGAGGTCCCCCCCGCCTTCTTCCGGAAATCGTCCTGCAGGAAGTTCAGGATCTCGAACCGCTTCTTCATCGCGTCGGGATCGGCGTTCGCCGGCGGCGAGAGATTCTCGATCGAGAGGTTCGCGCGGGCCTCGGGGTCGTCGCTCGAACCGGTCACCGTCAGCGGCGAGTAGTTGGGGCCGAGGAACCCCGCCCCGCCGGAGTCGCCGAACCGGAAGGGGGAGACGCTGACGTAGCCGGGGAGCATGTCCTCCTCGAGGCTCAGCTCCTTGGCGACGATCGAGCCGATGCTCGGGTAATCGAGCGCCCCGGCGATCGGCCGGTAGCCGGTCGTCATGAGCTTGGTGGCGAGGCCGTGGTCCCCCTCCTTGGAAGTCATGCTCCGGATGATCGACACATCCTTCGTCTCCTTGGCGAGGAGCGGCAGGTGTTCGCTGAAGCGGACCCCCGGGGCGGCGGTCTGGATCTCCTTGAATGGCCCGCCATTGGCGTGACCCGGCTTGAGGTCGAACGTGTCGGTCTGGCTCGGCCCCCCCGGCATCCAGAGGAGGATGCAGGCCTTGCGATGGGCGCGGCCGGTCCCCTTGGAGTCTGCCGCCTGCGCTTCCGCCGCGCGGGCCAGCCGCGGCATCCATCCGGAGTACGAGACACCGAGGGCGCTTGCAAGCGACATCCGCATCACGTCGCGGCGGGAGAATTCGGGGATCATGGGAGCCTCCCGAGTGGGACGATCGAAGGGATCAGGGACGAGGAACAGGACAACGGGTCGCAGATCAGGTCACGGCTTGTACGGGATGCAGAGGAACGGCTCTTGCGGGTCGTACGGCGGCTTGCGCCAGTCGATCGCCCACACCTCCTGCCCCTGGTCCTTGACCCGCAGGGCGTAGCCGGTCATCGGGGCGAGGGCGTGGTGCCACGCGAGTCCCGTCCCCTCCTTGCGGGCTTCGAGGACCAGCAGCGCCTCGGGGTCGGTCCCGTGCGCGAAGGCGAAGATCGCTCCGTCGACCACCTCGCCGTCCTCCTGGCCGTAGCGGTGGAGCGGCGTCGCGAGGAGCCGGAGTTCCCAGCGGCTGGTCCCCTCGAAGTCATCCTGGGCTTCGAACCGCTTGGCGAGCTGCCGCATCTGCGCCAGCCGCGCGGGCTTCGTTCCGGCGGGCACGGCTGCATCGGCGAGCGGCTTGAGGCCGATCCCCCCGCGGCGCGGTGTCCAGACGGAATCGGCCCCCCGGTGGACTTCGAACGGCTTGCTCGAGAGGGACTGGAACTCGTGCAGCCAGAGGTCCTTGGTGTTGGCAGCGATGAACACCTGGACGATCGCGATCGGCCGGGCGCTCCGGTCGGTCCACAGGAACAGCGTCCCGTCCGGGACCTTGCTGACCGGGTTGTCCCACCGCAGGAGCGGTTCGGGACGGAGCTGGTACTCGGCCTCTCCCTTCGCCGCTGCCGGGTCGCCCGTGACCGAATAGACCGCGACCGACTTCTTCATGAAGTCGAGCCGGTCCCCGGCCGGGGGCTCGGCGGCCTCGTCTGCTCCCGCGCGAGCCGAGGCAATGACGCTCATCGCCGCCGCGAGCGGGACGATCGCCATTGCTTTCCAGGTCATCCTGTCGATCATCGGCGGCCTCGCTGGCGGATCGATTCGGAGCAGACGGGACGGATACAGGCCCGAAGGTCGGATCCCTTCGGAGGAACGGACGGACGAGCCAGCGGATCACTGGCTCAGGACGAATTCCGGACTGTTGAGGAGCCCCCAGAAGATCTCGGCGTAGGCGGTCTTCTGCTTCTGCTTGTCCGATTCCGACTCGACGTACTGCATCAGGAACGCCCGTTCCTCGTCGGTCGGCTTGCGGGTGAAGGCGGCCAGGAACAGGGCGTCGAGCTTCTGGTCCCCTCGCATGAACGGGGCTTCGACCACCGCTCGGAGCGTCCGGCTCTCCTGGAGGTCCGTCGCCTTGGCGATCATCTGGCCGTTCATCAGGAGCAGGGTCTGAGGAATCCCCCCCCGGAACTCTTCGGGGTTGTTGCCGATCGCCTCGTTGAGCCGGCCGATCAGCTCGTTCATCTGGCCGTTGTGCCGTGGCCCGTTGTCGAGCCGCGAGACCGGCAGGGCAAGCGCCTGCTCAAGCGAGTCGTACACCTGCTCGGGGAGGAGCGTCTTCACCGGCCGCGTCCCGGCGACGTCGTCGCTCTCGGCGCTCGAGCAGGCCCGCTGATAGGTTCGGCTCTGGCAGATTCCCCCGATCAGCCAGCGGATGTCGTAGTCGTGCCGCTCGAAGTGCTCGGCCAGCTGATCGAGGATTTTTCGTTCTTCAGGGGTGGCCGTGTCGAGGTCGTCGACGGCGCTCGTCATCCCCCGACCGCAGAGGTACTGCCAGACCCGATTGACCGCCGTCGAGGCGAAGTTCGGGTTGTTCGGCGAGGTGAGCCAGTCGGCGAAGACCTGCCGCGGGGTCTTGTCGGCCGGGAAGTTCGGGGATTCCCCCCACAGGAACCGGGCGTCGTAGTCGGTCGAGTTCGCTTCGTTACGGATCTTGGTGACGTTCTCGTCCTTCCATTCCCCATTGGGACCGCGACCGGTTCCGGCGAAGAAGGCGGCTACCCCCCAGAAGTCATCCTGCTTCCACTGCGCGAAGGGATGATCATGGCACTGGGCGCATCCGATCCGGACCCCCAGGAAGGTCCTGGTGAACGAGTTAGCGAGGTTCTCAGGAGTTGCCCCGACCGCGTCATAGAGGACAATCGGTCCGACGGAAGGAGTGAAGACGACGGGCGTTCCCGCGACTTGCGCCGGCGGGGCCTCCGGCTTCGCCAGCACGAGGGCGCGGGCCATGTCGTCGTAGTGGACGTTGTCGGCGAACTGCGATTTGAGCCAGGGGTCGAGCCGCGAGGCCATGACGGCGCTCGGGCCGTTCCCCGGCACCAGCACCCGCCGCCAGACCCGGGCGAGATGCTCGGCGCTCCGGTCGGTCACCCGGCTCTTCTGTCCGGCGAGGCCGAGAATGTTGTCGACATAGAGGTCGCGCTTATACTCCGACGGATCCGCCAGGAAGTCCCGGGCGGCAGCGATGCTGGGGATCGCCCCCAGCAGGTCGAGCGAGACCCGCCGCAGGAACACCGCGTCATCGACGACCGGACGCCGGGTCTTGTCCTCTTCTGACCAGACCTGCTCGAACTGGCTGTCGATCCACTGTGCCAGCTCCTTGGTCGACATCCGTGGCGCTGCAGTCGCGGGAGCAGCGGTCGCCGGCAAAGCGGTCGCGGCGGGGGCCGCCGGTTCCGAGGCGGCCTTCCCGACGGACGCATCGTCCGCCACGAGCGTGAGACTCAACAGCGCGAACGTCACAGTGGCCGACAGCACACGATGGGCTCGTCGCATCACAGACTCCGTGCGCTCGGAATTGAGATGGAAAGGGATGGCCGAAAGCCGCGACACGTCATTCAAGGTGAGCAGACCCACGGTATAGACCGAATGTCTATTTTGCAAGCAGGAAACAGGGCCGGAGCGGAGAATTCGAGAGGGGCCCGGCCCGGCGAGATCCTTACAAAGTCGCCATCTCTTGGCAGGCAAAGCGGAGGCGTGGAAAATTCCAATCGCCGAGCCTGCGGATCATCTCACCTTCATCTTCCGGGATGCGGAAGCGGACCGGGATTTCGAGCCCGCTATCGCCCGTCGCGACGTAAGATTCGGCGGAATTACTTCGCATGCAATGGAATTGTGTTGAATCGGATCGATCAGCCATACTGAATGGTTGAACTCGAATGGGGGACACTTAGCATGTCTCCGTGACTGACCAGTCAGTCACGCATCTGGGCAGTCCCCTCGGGACCGGTCGTTGGTGGTGACGTTTGACCCTGCTCCTGTGTAGCCGTTTCCGGGATCTCTTTCCGATGCGACTCCCCTTCCTCGCGGGAACCGCCGCGCTCGTGCTGCTGACCGGATGCCAGAAGGGGGCCCCTCCCCCCCCTCCCAAGAAGGCCCCGGCGGAAGTGAAGTTCGTCCGGCCGACGCAGGCCCCCGTGACGCCGTTCGAAGAGTTCGGCGGCCGGGCCCTCTCGCCTCAGACCGTCGAGCTGCGGGCCCGCGTCAGCGGCTACCTGACCCGCGTCAACTTCGAGGATGGCCAGAACGTCAAAGCGGGAGACGTCCTCTTCGAGATCGAAGACACGATCTACAAGGCGACCCTCGCGCAGACCGAAGCGACCGTCAAGGAGCGTGAAGCGGACATCAGCCGGATCCAGACGCAGCTCCAGCGCGCCAAGCGCCTGAAACAGTCCGACGCCACGACCGACCAGGAAGTGGAGCGGCTCACGTTCGAGACCGCTGCTGCGGTCGCCGCCCGCGACGCCGCAGTGGCGACCCGCGACCGGGCGAAGCTCGACGTCGGCTTCACCCGCGTTCTTGCGCCGATCACCGGGCGTATCGGTCGCCGGCTCGTGGATCCGGGAAACCTCGTCCAGGCAGACACGACCCCCCTCGCCACCGTCGTCTCTCTCGATCCGATCTACGCCTACTTCGACTACGACGAGCGGAGCATCCTCCATATGCGGCGGCTCGTCGAACAGGGACGCCTCGCCGAAGCGCCCGACCGGAACCAGCCGGTCGGCCTCTCGCTCGCCGGCGAGAACGACTACCGGGTCTCCGGCAAGATCAACTGGGTCGACAACCAGATCGACATGGGGACCGGCACCCTGCGGGCCCGCGTCGAAGTCGCCAACCCCAAGGGGACGATCTCCCCGGGGATGTTCATCCGGCTCAAGGTCCCGGTCGGCCCCGAAGAGCAGGCCCTGCTGATCCCCGAAGAGGCGCTTGGCGCGGACCAGGGACAGCGGTTCGTCTACGTCATCAACGGCGAGGACGCCGTCGAGTACCGCCGGGTCGAGGTCGGCCTGCTGACCGAAGGGAAGCGGGTCATCCTCTCCGGAATCAGCGCCGGCGACCGGGTCGTCGTGACCGGCCTGCAGCGGATCAAGGCCAAGGACAAGGTCTCTCCGAAAGAGTGGACTCCCGACGCTCCCCCCAAGGTCGCGAAGACCGGCGACGAAGCCGCCAAGGCCCCGGCCGCCACCCCCGCCCCCCCGGCTTCTGCTGCCCCGGCCTCCGCGGCTCCCGCCACTCCGCCGTCGAATGTCGCTTCGGCCCCCGATGCTCCGGCCGGGACCTCTGGTCCCCGGACGGCCAAGATGCCCTGATGCCCCGTGGTCTGCCGGTCCCGCTCCGCAGGAGGACCTCGCCCCGACCGGCCGGGATGACTCCACACGACTGGCGATGAGACGACACACGGACTGAACGAGGATCGGCGTGCTTTCCAGGTTCTTCATCGACCGACCGATCTTCGCGAGCGTGATCTCGATCCTGTTCACGCTCGCGGGGGGGATCGCGGTCGTCCACCTGCCGATCGCCCAGTATCCCCCCGTCGCCCCTCCCACGGTCCAGGTCGACTGCAACTACCCCGGGGCGAGCTCGCAGGTGGTCGCCGAGACGGTCGCCGCCACGATCGAGCAGCAGGTCAACGGCGTGCAGGACATGCTCTACATGTCCTCCCAGTCGACGAGCGACGGCTCGTACACGCTGACGGTCACGTTCAAGCCGGGGGTCGACACCGACATGGCCCAGGTTCTCGTGCAGAACCGGGTCGCCCTCGCACTGCCGCAGCTCCCAGAGGTGGTCCGCCAGACCGGCGTGACCACCAAGAAGCGGTCCCCCGACATCCTGCTGACGGTCAGTCTGAATTCGCCCGACGGCCGCTACGACCAGCTCTACCTCTCGAACTATGCCGTCCTGCACGTCAAGGACGAGCTCGCCCGCCTGCCGGGGATCGCCGAGGTCCTCGTCTTCGGCCAGCGGGACTACAGCATGCGGGTCTGGGTCGATCCCGACCAGCTCGCCGCCCGGGGGCTCGCGGTCAGTGACGTGATGAACGCGATCCGGGAGCAGAATTTCCAGCCCGCTCTGGGGCAGGTCGGAGCTCCGCCGACCCCCGGGAAGCAGATCCGCCAGATCCCGCTCAGCATCAAGGGGCGGCTCACGACGGCGGAGGAATTCGGCGACATCATCCTCCGCACGGCGCACGATGGGCGGACGATCCGGATCAAGGACATCGGCCGGACCGAGCTGGGGGCCCGTTCGCAGGACATCAACAACCGCTTCGATTCGAAGCCGACCGTCGGCATCGCGATCTGGCAGCTGCCGAGCGCGAACGCGCTGGCGACCGCCGACGCCATCAAAGAGGCGATGGCCCGGCTCTCCGAGGACTTTCCCGATGGCCTCGTGGCCGAGGTCGGGTTCGACACGACACCCTTCATTCGGGAGTCGATCCAGGAAGTGTTCCACTCGCTGCGGGACGCGGTCCTGCTCGTCGCTCTGATCGTGTTGATCTTCCTGCAAGGGTGGCGGGCGGCGATCATTCCACTGCTGGCGGTCCCGGTGGCGATCGTCGGGACGTTCGGAGCGATGTACGTCGTCGGCTTCAGCCTCAACAACCTGACGTTGTTCGGGCTCGTCCTGGCGATCGGGATCGTGGTCGACGACGCGATCGTCGTCGTGGAAGCGGTCGAGCACCACATCGAGCACGGCCTCTCTCCGCGCAAGGCGGCTCTCAAGGCAATGGAAGAGGTCTCGGGACCGATCGTGGCGGTCGGACTCGTGCTGACCGCCGTGTTCGTCCCCTGCATGTTCGTCTCGGGAGTGGTCGGCCAGTTCTTCCGGCAGTTCGGCCTGACGATCGCCGTCTCGACCGTCCTGTCGACGATCAACTCGCTCACTCTCAGCCCCGCTCTCGCGGCGTTGCTCCTCCGGAAGCCGGGAACGCGGCGCGATCCGCTCACCTGGGTCGTGGACATGCTCCTCGGCTGGCTGTTCCGGCTGTTCAACTTCGGCTTCAAGAAGGCGACGAGCGTTTACCTCCGAGCGGTCGGGGGGCTGCTCCGCGTCCCGTTGATCGCCCTCGCGGTCTACGTCGGACTGCTGGGCCTCACCGGCTGGGGCTACCGACAGTTGCCGACCGGGTTCGTTCCCTCGCAGGACAAGGGGTACCTGATCGCCAGCGTCCAGCTGCCTGACGCGGCCGCGTCAGTCCGGACCCGGGACGTCGTGGCCAGGATCGAGAAGATCGCCCTGGAGACCGAGGGGGTGAAGAACGTCAACTCGATCGCCGGCAACTCGTTCATCCTGAGCGCCTACGGCAGCAACTTCGGGTCGATGTTCATCATCCTCGACCCGTTCGACAAACGCCGCGGTCCGAACATGACCGCCGACGACATCGCGATGAAGCTCCGGACCCGCTACGGCAAGGAGATCCCCGAGGCGCTCGTCAACGTCTTCCCCGCTCCGGCGATCAGCGGCCTCGGCCGCGCCGGAGGCTTCAAGTTCATGGTCGAGAACCGGGGGGAAGTCGACCTCCGCGAGCTGCAGATCCAGACCGACAAACTGGTCAAGATCGGGAACGAGACCCCCGGCCTCGTCGGGCTGACGACGGTCTACAACCAGAACTCGCCGCAGCTGTTCATCAACATCGACCGCGAGCAGTGCCTCAAGCAGGGGGTGACCCTCGGGGAGATGTTCGCGACGCTGCAGGGGTTCCTCGGCTCGCGATACGTCAACGACTTCAACCTGTTCGGCCGGACCTGGCAGGTGATCGTTCAGGCGGACATGCAGTTCCGGAACCAGATCGAGGACGTCCCGCACCTCAAGGTCCGGAACAGCCGCGGCGACATGATCCCGATCGGGACGATGGCGACCGTCGAGCAGCGGGCCGCGCCGCTGGTCCTGACCCGGTACAACATGTACCCCGCCGCTGCGATCAACGGAAACGTCGCCAAGGGAGTTTCGAGCGGGCAGGCGATCGCCGCGCTCGAAGGGATTTCCAACCGCGAGCTCCCCTCCAACATGGCGTACGAGTGGACCGAGATTACCTATCTCGAGCGGACCACCTCGGACACCGGCCTCGTGATTTTCGCCCTGTCGGTCGTGTTCGTGTTCCTCGTGCTCGCCGCGCTCTACGAGAGCTGGGCGCTCCCGCTGGCAGTGATCCTCGTGGTCCCGATGTGCGTCCTCTGCTCGATCGCCGGGGTCTGGCAGGCGAGCATGGACATCAACGTCTTCACGCAGATTGGGTTCGTGGTGCTGATCGGACTCGCCTGCAAGAACGCGATCCTGATCGTCGAGTTCGCCAAGCTCCAGCGGGACTCCGGGATCGGCGCCCGCGAGGCGACCCTCAAGGCGTGCGAGCTCCGGTTGCGGCCGATCATCATGACCTCGTTTGCCTTCATCCTCGGGGTCGTCCCGCTCGTCATTGCGACAGGGGCCGGGGCCGAGATGCGGCGGGCGCTCGGGACGACCGTCTTCGCCGGGATGCTCGGCGTGACGATGTTCGGCATTCTGCTGACGCCGGTCTTCTTCTACGTGATCGACCGCGTCTCGCATTCGAGGGCGATGTCCGGCTCGGGGATCGCACAGGCGTCGGACTCGGTCCTCGGCCTGATCTCGTTCCGCTGGGTCCGCCAAGGGGTCGAGGCGATGCAGGAGCGGAGCCGCCGCAAGGCGGAGAAGGCCGCACAAAGGCGCCGGTTAATGACGTCCGCCACTGCCGCGCCTCAGAATGGCGCGCATCCGCATCCTGTCGAAACGGCCTCGACCAACGGCGCGAACGGACACGCGGCGGCCCACAACGGGAACGGGCACGCCACGAACGGACACGACTCCCACGGCCTTGCGTCAAACGGACATTCCGCAAACGGCAACGGAGCTCCGCCGGGACCCGTAACCGCGGGGGATTCCACCAACGGCGGCGCCGCAGTCGCCACCGAAAAACCCCCGCCGAAGATCTGACGGACCGCCGACTCCCACACCCGCCACCGCACGCCTCGCCCCACCCGCCCTATGTTCTCGCGGTTCTTCATCGACCGGCCGATCTTCGCCTCCGTGCTCTCCATCGTGATCACGCTGGCGGGGGGGATCGTCCTGTTTACGCTCCCGGTCACGCAGTACCCGGACATCACCCCGCCGACCGTCGAAGTCTCGGCGATCTACTCCGGGGCGAACTCCCAGGTCGTGGCTGACACGGTCGCCGCTCCGATCGAGCAGCAGGTGAACGGGGTCGAAGGGATGCTCTACATGGCATCCCAGTGCACGAACGACGGAATGTACGCCCTCACGGTCGCCTTCCGCCCCGGGACCGACCTCAACCTCGCGCAGGTCCTCGTCCAGAATCGCGTCGCCCTGGCCCAACCGGTGCTCCCGGAACTCGTCCGCCGCCGCGGCGTCACGGTCAAGAAGAAGTCTCCGACGGTCCTGATGATCGTCAACCTGTTCTCGCCCGACCGCTCCCGCGACGACCTCTACCTCAGCAACTACGCCACGATCCAGCTTCGCGACGAGCTGTCTCGGCTCCCGGGGGTCGGGGACATTTCGTTCATCGGCCAGCGCGACTACAGCATGCGGGTCTGGCTCGATCCCGACCGGGCCGCCGCCCGCGGCGTGACGGCGGACGACGTCGTCCACGCGGTCGAACAGCAGAACTCCCAGGTCGCCGCCGGGCAGATCGGCCAGCCCCCGGTTCCGGACGGGCAGACCTTCCAGTTCACGATGACGACGCTCGGCCGGCTGGCGAACGTCGAAGAGTTCGAAGACATCATCGTCAAAACCGACGCCGCCGGCCGGACGATCCGCCTCAAAGATGTCGCCCGGGCCGAGCTCGGGGCGATCGCCTATGACCAGATCTGCAGTCTCGACGGCCAGGACTCGGTCGCCCTCTCGATCTACCAGCTCCCCGGCTCGAACGCCCTCGATACCGCCCGCACGGTCCGGGAGAAGATCGAGGAGATGAAGGGACGGTTCCCCGACGGAGTGAGCGCCGGGATCGTCTACGACACGACGCCGTTCATCCAGGAGTCGGTCAACGAAGTGTTCCACGCCCTGCGGGACGCCGTGATTCTCGTGGCACTCGTGGTCCTCGTATTCCTCCAGGGGTGGCGGGCGGCGATCATTCCTCTCGTGGCGGTGCCGGTCGCGGTCATCGGAACGTTCGCCGCGATGGCGGTGTTCGGCTTCAGCCTCAATACGCTCACGCTGTTCGGGCTCGTGCTCGCGATCGGGATCGTGGTCGATGACGCGATCGTCGTGGTCGAGGCGATCGAGCACCACATCGAGCATGGCCTCCCCCCCCGCGACGCTGCGATCCGGGCGATGGATGAGGTCTCAGGCCCCGTCGTGGCGGTGGCCCTCGTGCTAAGCGCCGTGTTCGTCCCCTGCACGTTCGTGACCGGGATCATCGGCGAGTTCTTCCGGCAGTTTGCCGTGACGATCGCGGTCTCAACCGTGATCTCCGCCTTCAACTCGCTGACGCTGAGCCCCGCCCTCGCCGTGCTCCTCCTCCGATCGAAGGCCGAACGGGCGACGGAGGCCCTGCCGCGGCCGGGGATCATCCTGATCGGGACCTGGGCGGCGTGGCAGTTCGCGGGGCCGCTGCTGGCAGCCTGGATGCAGCAGCACGCGGACTTTGCCGACTGGGCTCCCTACGGCCGGCTCGCTGCAGGCGTCATCGGACTCGGGGCGACGTTCTTTCTCAGCGGCCTCCTCAACGACTTCCTCGGCTGGTTCTTTCGGACGTTCAATACAACCTTCTGGTGGCTCACCGAAGGGTACGTCCGGATCGTCAGCGGCATGCTCAAGGTCTCGGTGATCGGTCTCGCCGTGTACGGCGGGATGCTCTACCTGACGCAGAAAGTGTTCGTCGAGACCCCGACCGGGTTCATCCCCGCGCAGGACAAGGGGTACCTGTTGGTCAACCTCCGGCTCCCCGACGCCTCGTCGCTCGAGCGGACCGATCGGGTCATGAAGCAGATCGAGGCGATCGCCAACGAGATCGACGGAGTCGAGCACACCGTCGCGATCGCCGGCCAGTCGCTCCTGATGCAGGCCAACGCGTCGAACTTCGGCTCGCTGTACGTGATGCTCGATCCGTTCCCGCAGCGGGTCCCCAAGAAGCTGACCGGCGAAGTGATCGCCCAGCAGCTCCAGACGGCGCTGATGGAGAAGATCGAAGACGGCCTGATCGACGTCGTCGGCGCGCCGCCGATCGACGGCCTCGGGACCGCCGGAGGCTTCCGGATCATGGTCGAGGACCGCGGCGACAACGGCCTCGCCGCGCTCCAGGACACCAGCCAGCGGATCATGGACGCCGCCCAGGAGAGCGGGAAGTTCCGGGGACTGTTCACGAGCTTCCGCGCGAACGCCGCGTGGCTCTCGATCGAGCTCGACCGGGAGGCGGCCCGCAAGCTGAACGTCCCGCTGTCGGAGATCTTCGACACGCTCCAGGTCAACTTCGGCTCGCTCTACATCAACGACTTCAACCGCTTCGGCCGGACCTGGCAGGTGAACGTCCAGGCGGACCAGCGGTACCGGATGCGCGAGGAAGACCTCAAGCGGCTCAAGGTCCACAGCGGCAACGGCGGGATGGTCCCGCTCGCCTCGGTGGCGGCGATCAAGGAGATCAACGGCCCGGTGCTGCTGACGCGGTACAACCTCTATCCGACGGCGGCGGTCAACCTCGACGTCGCCCCCGGCGTCAGCTCGGGAGAGGGGATTGCCCTGATGGAAGACCTGGCCCGCAAGCAGCTGATCTCCTCGATGCGGGTCGAGTGGACGGAGCTCGCGCTCCTGCAGCAGATGGCGGGGAACACGGCGATCATCGCCTTCCTGCTGGCGGTCGTCCTGGTGTTCCTGGTGCTGGCGGCGCAGTACGAGAGCTGGTCGCTGCCGCTGGCGGTGATTCTCGTGGTGCCGATGTGCCTCCTCTGCTCGATCGTCGGGGTCATCGTGGCCCACATGGACGTCAACATCTTCACGCAGATCGGGTTCGTGGTGCTCGTCGGCCTTGCGTGCAAGAACGCGATCCTGATCGTCGAGTTCGCCCGCTCGCGGCGCGAGGCGGGGGTCGACCTCAAGGAAGCGACGCTTGAAGCGTGCCGGCTCCGCCTGCGGCCGATCATCATGACCTCGCTGGCGTTCATCTTCGGCGTGATCCCGCTCGTGATCGGTGAGGGGGCGGGTGCGGAGATGCGGCGGACGCTCGGGACCGCTGTGTTCGCCGGGATGCTCGGCGTGACGCTGTTCGGGATCTTCCTGACCCCGCTCTTCTTCTACGTGATCCAGGGGATCACCGAATGGGCATTCCCGGCCCGTGAACCCGAAGCGGACGACCTGCCGGCCGACGCCACCCCAGCCCACTGAATTCGGCCGGCCTTCGCGAAGCGGCAAGCGTCACCGTGAAGAGTTCTCTTGTTTGAAGCCCGGTCCATCTCGGACCGCAGACGAAGCCCCGACGGTCCCGCAGTTGGGGCTCGTGCGGACATCCCCCAGCAGCCCGGTCTGGGGGTGCTCCGTGTCGTGACGAGCGCGGGATGCTCAGCCCTGCTTCGCCGAGTCGAGGATCTGGAGCATCTCGCGGGCGACTTCTTTCCGCTTCTCGGGGGTGGGACTCTTCAGGAGCTTCGCCTTGGTCTTCGCCAGGTCTTCCCGCTTGGGAAACGACGCGTCGAGCGCCTGGACTCCCATCTCGATCGGCTGCAGGGCGCTGTCTCCCGAGCCTGATTCAGCGATGACTTCGAGATCCTTGCGGAGCTGGACGTCCGAGCCGATCGGAGCATTGACCACTGGAGTCACCGACTCCGAACGCTTCTCCGAACGTGCCACTTCATGGAGATTGAATTAAGATCAGCTCCGTCGGCCTCGGGTTCGGAGGCGCGGACGGTCGCCTCGACCGGATCGGGCAGGCGGGGCCAACGATGGGTCAACTGGCGTCTGCCTGATTTCCTTCGGGCTCGAAAATCGTTCGAAAGTTGCGCTGCCATGCTGATGCTGTTCTTTGACGCCGCCATCATCGGGTTCATCATCGCCGTGATGGAACAGGATGAGTTCCCCGGCTGGTGGCCGATGATCGGGAGCGCCCTGTTCATCAGCCTCGCCGGGTTCGCCGCCGAATCGGCACTCCCCGGAATCCCCGGAATCATCGCCGGCTGCGTCGTCGCCGGTCTGGCAGGGGGAGTCATCATCAGCTGGGCCTGCGGCATGTCGTTCCAACGGGCCGCGATCGCCGCCGGGGTCTTCCTGACGATCAAGTTCCTCCTGGGGCTCGTGTTCTACTTCATGATCAGCCGCGCTCAGTCCAGCACCAAGCCGTCGATCGGGGCGGTTCCGGTGGTGCAGGCGCACGCCGGATCGCCTGGCTGAGCGGTCCACGAAGGCCGCCGCTGTGAGCGGAGCGGCTTCCTGTGGGAAATTTCTCCGGCGACCTACTGCGCGGAGAGCGTGAACTTCGCGCTCTCGGGATGCGCTCCCTTCGCGCCGATCAGGATGATCTCCGGATCGTCGTCCCCGTCCGACAGGAGATGAAACGTGATCGTCTCCGCCTTCTTGCCGACCTTGAACGTCACTCCGTCCGATTTTCCGAACGTCGCGAACTGGAACTCGAAGCCCATCCCGTCCCGGTCCACCTTGATGTAGTCGGCGTCCTTCGCCTTCTCCGCCTTCTCGAGACCCTGGAACGCACCGGTCAGGCGATCCCCCGTCACCTCGACCTTGCCGTTGAAGATCCGCCGCTTGCTGTTCTTGCCGAGGTTCTTGGACGTCACCCGCAGGTGCCACGTCCCCTCTTCCAGCCAGACGCCGTACATCCGGCGCTTCCCCTGATCGAAGTTCTCGGGCCGCCCGTGCGGATCGATCTGCTTGTCCGCGGCCAGGAGGAACGGAGCCGCCAAGAGCATCACCACGAGCTTCGACCGCAACAGCCATCCGCGACGGGAAACCGGCATAGGTAGCCTCGACCAGAACGACGACGGACCAGGAGAAGCGCCGCACACCCTGGGCGGATTCTACCCATGCGGATAGCGCTTTCCGTTAAGAATTCGAGTCCGTGCGTCCGGTATGGATTGGACAGTTCCCTGTACGGAAGCGCCTCCGGCGGGGCCAGGGCTCCGCCCTGGACCCGGTGTGGTTGGATCGATGCCGGATCCTTGGTATGACGCGGGGACTTCCCCACTGAGGCCCACCATGCTCCGCTTGCCCGTGCTCACCCTCCTGCTGGCTCTCTTCTGTCATAGCGTCACCCTCGCTCAACCGGCCGACCCGCCCCTGCCGCCTCGCGAGATCCTCGACCTCTCAATGCAGCCCCCGGTCGTCAACACGACCCCCGGCCCCGAATACTCCGAAGACCGCCTCGACTACGCGATGACCATCGGCATCGCCCGCACCCCCAAGGGGCGCCTGTGGGCCGCCTGGGTCGCCGGCGGCGACAGCGACAAGGGACTCTTTGTCCTCGGCTCCAGTGACGACGACGGCCGGACCTGGACCACCCCCCGTCTCGTCCTCGATCCCCCCGAAGCTTCGACGGGCCTCACGCGGCGGATCCTCGTCGGCAACCTCTGGTGCGATCCGGCCGGGAAACTGTGGCTCTTCTTCGATCAGTCGATGGGCTACTACGACGGCCGCGCCGGCGACTGGGCCATCACCTGCGATAATCCCGACGCCGACACCCCCATCTGGTCCACTCCCCGCCGCCTCGCCGACGGCGCGACGCTCAACAAGCCGACGATCCTGAAGTCCGGCGAGTGGATGCTGCCGGTGTCGCTCTGGAGCCGTGCCAAGATCGGTCCCAAGGAACTCCGCACGGCTTATCCGGAACTCGACCCGCTCCGGCAGGCGAGCGTCTTTGTCTCCTTGGACAAAGGGGCGACTTGGAGCCGTCGCGGCGGCGTCACCTTTCCCAAGCACGACTTCGACGAACACATCATCCTCGAGCGCCGCGACGGGCGGCTCTGGATGCTGGCGCGGACCCTCGACGGCATGGCCGAGAGTTTTTCGAGCGACCAGGGGAAGAGCTGGAGCGAGCCCCGGATCGCCTACCCGCACATCAACGCCCGGTTCTTCGCGACCCGCCTCGCCTCGGGCCGGCTGCTGATGGTCCGCCACGGCCGGATGGACGAACGGACCGCCGCCCGCTCGCACCTGACGGCGTGGCTTTCCAACGACGACGGCGCGACTTGGCGCGGCGGGCTGCTCCTCGACGAGCGCCGCGGCGTCTCCTACCCGGACGGATTCCAGGCCCCCGACGGCCGGATCTACATCTCCTATGACCGCGAACGGGCCAAAGAGCGGGAGATCCTCCTGGCGGTGTTCACGGAGCAGGATGTCGAAGCGGGCAAGCTCACCGGCGAGGGGTCACGCCTCAAGGGGCTGATCCACAAGGCCCGCGGCAATCTTCCGATGAAGGACCACGCTCCGGCCGCGACCAAAACTGCGACTGAAGCCGATAAGCCAAAGTCGGCGGACACGACCGGCAGCAGCGAGCGGTGGGCGAAGCAGGCGGCCCTCGACGCCGCGCAGGACCGGACCACGATCGCCTACGACGGGATTGCGCCCAATAAGCTCGTGTGCGATACGACGCTGCGGCAGCTCCCTGATCGGTCGTGGGCGCTGTTCATGCTGGCGGGGGACGACATCGAGCCCTCGCCGGGGAACTACACCGGCCTGACCCGGAGCACCGATGAGGGGAAGACCTGGAGTCCGCTGGAGCGGGTGGAGCTCGGTCTGCCGCGGGAGGGGAAGACGAGTGGTCAGGGGCCGACGGAGCTGATGATCCGGGGGAACCGGGTGACGCTCTTCTTCTCGACCCACTCGCAGACCTGGGGGCGGGACTGGCAGTCGTGGAGCATCACAAGCGATGACAACTGCCGGGCGTGGAGCCGGCCGGAGGCGGTGCCGGGGCGGCTCGGCAAGTTCACGTTCCTGCGGAACCACATCGTCACGCGGGACGGGCGGATTCTGATTCCGTTCCAGCACTATCTCGGGCCCGGGCCTGACGTGCCGCCTCCGCCGACGGAGGAGCGGCCGTGGCACAAGGCGCTGTTTCACTATGTGAGCAATCCGCGGAACGGCGTGCTGATGAGCAGTGACAACGGAAAAACCTGGACGGAGCACGGGAACATCCGGCTGACGGAGGATGACCGGTATCACGGGTGGGCGGAGAACAACATTGCGGAGCTGGCGGACGGCCGGGTGGTGATGATCATCCGGGGGGACCGGCTGGGAGGGGTGCTGTATTCCGCCGAGTCGAAGGATGGGGGGCGGACGTGGCCGGAGTTTGCGGTGAAGACGGAGGTGCCGAATCCGGGATCGAAAGCGACGCTGTATCCGCTGGGTGGGGACACCGTGGCGATGCTGCACAATCCGAATGCGAAGCATCGCAGTCCGCTGTCGCTGTGGATCAGTTTTGACGGGCTGAAGACGTGGCCGTACCGGCGGGTGCTGGTGCCGGAGTCGTGTGACGGGCCGAAAGGGCGGCTGAACTATCCGGACGGGTTCGTGACGCGGGACCGGGGGTGGCTGCACTTCGCGTTCGACGACAACCGCCATCGGGCGGTCTACTACGGAGCCAAGCTCCCGCCGCTCGAAACCCCCTGACCGGGTCAAGGGCGAGAGCCCTTGCCGCCGGAGGCGCTTCCGTGCAGGGAACCGTCCAATCCATACCGGACGCCCCTTCCCACGAACGGACCACAGTAGACATGGAAGACCTGACCGGCCTGCTGATCTTCGTGCTGTTCGGCATCACGGGTCACATCGTCTGCTGGGTCTGTACGCTGGGTGGGTGGAAGGTCACGAGTGCGAACAACGACTTCGCGGCCGGGATCGGGATGGTGTTCTGGATCGTGGTGGGGCTGGTGTGGCTCGCGGTGTGGTTGATCCGTGGTGAGCCGGTCGAGGCGTGAGGCAGGGTGCCGGGAGAGGGCGATGTCCAAAACCGTCTGTCGGGTTCTCGTGGCGGGGCTGGTTGCGTTCGTGGTGTACCCATTCTCATATGCGCCGCTCTACCGGCTGCTGAAGGTGAGCCCACGCGCGACAAGGTATGCGGAGGACGCTTCCGAGCCTCTGTGGGAGTCGGCCTATCGGCCGGTCCAGTTCCTGCTCGATTCTTCCTATTCCTGGTTATCCGATCCGTTACTGCGCTGGGGGGATCTGTGGGGAGTCGGTTGGTCGATGCGTGCCGACTCGATGCTCCGTAACCCATCCGCGAACAGGGGACTGCTCCCGGTTCCCGTGCCTGGAAACCCTCTCTGATGAGTTTCGCTCTCTCGAAGACGTTCACACCTCCTGCGGGCTGGGACCGGTTCCAGCGGAGTGAAGAACTGGAATCCCACCTGTGGGCTGCGTTGCCCCGGGAGGGCTGGCACTATCTGAACTTCACGCGGGACAGTTCCGTCTGGGAATCGCGACAGGACGGCTCCTCGGTCAGCGTCGAGTTCCAGGAAGGGCGGATCTGCGGAGTCTCGGTGAACGAAGGGGTTGCGATGGAGACGTTTCATGCCATCGCCGAAGTGTTTGGTCTTCGCCCCGAAGGCTCATGACTGCGGATCACAACGGAGAGACTGTCCGCAACCTTCCGATCACGGCCCTCGCGAATCGGACTTACCTGACCCGATCCGGACACGATGAAGCGGTATCTCTTCCTCGCGCTGTCTGACTTCCTGCTGCTGATTCTGCTGGCGTCGCTCTTCGACGTCTCCGAAGCCGCTCCGCTCCTCTGGGGATTGGTCACCTTCCTTAATCCCCTGGTTCGACCGGCGGAGTGGGCCGCCGCGCAGTGGCCGGCGCAGGGACTTCTTGTCGTCACGACGGCCTTCCTCGCCGGCCCGCGGCTCTGGGCTGCGATCGTCGAGCTCCTCCTCCGCCAGCTCGTCGATCGGTCGCGGCTGGCTCAAGAGGAGTAAGCAATTGCCTCTGGCTCGAGACTACTTGCTCTCCTGCTTCGCCAGCATCCCCTGCACCACCGGCAGGTTGGCCCGCGCGGACTCGAGGCTCGGTTTGATGGCGAGGGCGTTCTCGTAGTGGGCGATCGCCTCCGCCAGCCGGCCCGAGCGGGCCAGCAGGTTCGCCAGGTTGTTGTGCGCCTCCGCGTTCCGCGGATCGAGCCCGAGCGCCCGCCGCAGGTGGGTTTCCGCCCGCTGCGGGTCGCTCCCCGCCACGAGCATCGCCGCGTTGTTGTGCGCCTCGGGATACGCTTCGTCCACCTCGAGCGCCTTCTGATACGCCCCGAGCGCCTCCTTGAACTGCTTGGCCCGCCGGTACGTGTTCCCCAGATGCAACCACGCCCCGGCGCTCTGCGGTTCCAGCTCCACCGCCCGCCGGAACGCTTTCTCGGCCGCGGCCAGATCGTTCTTCTCGAGCGCCTCCACCCCGCGCTGAATCTCCTCCCGCGCGACCGACTCCTGCGCCAGTCGGAAATCCTGCGGCCTCAGCACCGACAGGAGACTGCAGTAGTCGTCGGTCCAAAGGACGCCTCCCTCCGGCGCGTCCCGGAGGACCGGCAGCCGGGCCAGGGCGAGGTTCTCGAACGGGGCCGATGTCCGCGCGAGAAGCACCCAGATCGAATCGCTCTCGTACTTCGCGTCTCGCTTCGTGACGACCACCCGCGACGTGAGTTTCTCTCCCGCCGCGAGCCCCGCCATCACCGGGAGCAGATCGAAGTGCCGGTTCGAAACGTGAAACGCCAGCGTCCCCCCCGGCGCGAGATGCTCCAGGTAGAGGGCGAGCGCCTCGCGGGTCAGCAGGTGCGTCGGGATCGCATCGCCGGAGAACGCGTCGATGGCGAGGATGTCGAACGCCTGCCGCTCACCCCGGTTTCGCTCTGCTTCGAGCGCCAGCCGCGCGTCCCCGAGGACGACGTCGCACTTCGCCGGCGTGTCCGAGAGATAGGTGAAATCCCGGCGGGCGATCTCGGCGACCTGGGGATCGAGCTCGTAGAACCGGAACGTGTCCTCGGCCCGGCCGTAGGCGGCGAGCGTCCCGACGCCGAGACCGACGACGCCGACCCGCGACGGGATGTCGGCCCTGCGGAACCGCATCGCCAACCCGATCCCGGACCGCTCGCCATAGTAGGCGGTCGGCACGTGGCGCTGCTCCTCGCTCCGGTACTGCCGCCCATGGACGATCCGGCCGTGATGAAACGTCCGAACCTGATCCTGCTCGGCGACCCGTATCACGCCGTAGAAGTTCCGCGTGGCGGCAATCACGTTCTCCCGGTCGTGCAGGAGGCTCGATCCGAGCCCTGTGCCGCACAGCAGCAGAGCCCCCGCGAGCAGCCGCCAGCCGAGGACCCGCAGATCGCTCGGGTCGGCCTTCGGCAGGCCTTCACGGTAGAGCCAGAGCATCACTCCGAGCGTGGCGAGTATCGCCACATGCAGTTCGTAGTAGCCGCTGAACAGGAGGGGTGCGATCAGGCTGACGAACGTCCCCCCCGCCGCGCCGGCGAGCGCGAGCACGAGGTAGAACAGCGTGAGCTGCTGTGGCTCCGGCTTGCGGCGGCTGAGCTCGCCATGGCACACCATCGCGCAGAAGAACGTCCCGCCGAAATAGACCGCGACCTGGAGGACGATCGGGTAGTCCTCTCCCCAGACCAGGGTGCCGGTCATGCAGATCGCCGCGACGCCGAAGGCGAGTGAGTAACCGGCCCGCGAGTACCAGCGACTGCTCTCGAAGCAGAGGATGAACGACAGCAGGTAAAGCGAGAGGGGAACGAGCCACAGGAACGGCGTCGGGGCGACATCGATGCAGACCTGATTCGTCGTCGCCAGCATCATCACCGACGGGATCGCGCCGAGGAGGAACCACGTGAGGAGCGTTCGCGCCGACGGATGGGAGGTCGCTGCAGCGAGTGGGACCTCAGCCGGGATCGCCGCGACCGCGGCCTGCCGCCGGCGGGTCGTGAGGAGCGCCGTCAGGCTGCAGAGCGTCACGAAGACCAGAAACAGCCCGGACCAGACCGTCGACTGCCGGGCGATCGAGAGCCGGGGCTCGATCAGGAACGGGTAGCTGATGAGGCCGAGGAGCGAGCCGGCGTTCGAGACCGCGTAGAGGCGGTAGGGAGAACGCCCCTCGAAGGTCCGGGTGTACCACCCCTGCAGGAGCGGTCCGCTGGTGGAGAGGACGAAGAACGGCCAGCCGACGGAACCGAGGAGAATCGCCACGATGCTGAGCCAGGGATGGTCGGCGCCGGTCGGCTTCCAGTCGCCGCGGGGAAGAATAGGCAGGAGCGCGAGGCCGACCCCCAGCAGGGCAAGATGCAGCCCGGTCTGCCACGACGGCCGGAGCGAGCGGGTGGCGAAGTGGGCGTAGGCATAGCCCCCCAGCAGCAGCCACTGGAAGAGGAGCATCGCGGCGGACCAGACGCCCGGCGTCCCCCCGAACCAGGGGAGCAGCACCTTGCCGATCAGCGGCTGCACCTGGAACAGCAGGAACGCGCTCAGGAAGACCGTGAGGGCGAACAGGAGTTCCAGGAACCGGCTCCGGGCTGTGAGGGGGGTGTGAGACGGCGCCGCCACCGGGACAGAGGCCGGGGAGACCGGAAGGGGGGAATCGTTCATCAGCGGGCTGCCGCGTCGCATGGAGACCAGAAGCAGGAGAATCTCACGAGCCGGGTGCCGGGATTCGCCTCAAGCGGAATTCGAGGGCGGGAGGCGGGGCACGACCGATAATGAGAGGCCGCGCGGACGCAGCCGGGCTGCGATCCTTCAGTGATGGGAGAGGAAAGTCCAGAGCCCGCAGCGGGTCGAGTCGCGTCACCCCTCCGAATTCGCCGCCGCTTCGCGGCGAGTTAACCGAATTCGACGGATAGGGCCGGCCGCTGCTGCCCGACAGGCAAACTCGGCCCAGCACACTGTGCCTGATCGTGGCGCGGCCGAGGCCCCCGGTTGTGGGATCGATTCAGGGCTCGGCCGCCGCGGGCTCGGCCTCCCGGGATCGGGGATCGCCGACCGCCGCGATGAACAGCGGGGTTCGTGTCGGCCAGTGGACGATGAGGAACGCGAATGGACGGTCCGCCGTCACGACCTTGGATACGGTCGCCTCTTCCTCCGCCCCTTTCGCGATCTCGATCGCGGTGGCCGCGGAGGCCTCCGTCCCCGTTTCATCGACCCGCAGCCGCGTCCCCTGCCGGATCTTCTCGACGAAGAGCCCGCGGTCCCGGAACATCCCGGACAGGTCCGCCTCGGGGGACCGAAGCGTCTTGAGCGGCAGGCTCTGTTTGAACGCGACGGAGTCCTGGAGATCGAACTTCGGCAGGAACAGCCCTCCATTCCCTCGCGGAAGACAGGCCAGTGGCGGCATGTCGGCGAACAGTCGGCCGAACGTGTCGGCGTCGAGCCGCTCGAGCAGCCGGCCGAGTCCTTCGATGGCCCGCGGGACGATCACGATCGCCGCGATGTCGCTCTGATGATACGGCAGGATCGCCCCATCGCATTCCAGTGCGTCGTCGCCGAACAGCGCGAGATGCCCCGCTTTGTGCATCATGTCGACTTCGACCGGGTCGTGGCGGTCCCGGAAGAACGGCCGGCTCCTCGTCGCATGCGGGGCAAAGGGAGAGTCCCATTCCTCGCGGAAGTGGCAGACGTTCAGCACGATTGCGTGGAGGTCTGGTGTCCAGGAGTCCTGCGAGAAGAACTCGGGGATCTGGGACGCGGTCTGGTCTCCGATCCAGGCGTTGAGCGCCGTGCGGTCCGGTTCGTCGAAGCGGACCCGGCGGATTTCGAGGCGGCGCTGCGCGGCGAAGGCAACAAACGAGTCGGTCAGTTCGGCGTCCGTTCTGACGGTGAGGCAGTCCATCGAGCGAAAGCCCTCGGTCTGAATCGCCCCGGCCCCCCCGTCGACACCCCCGATCAGGTTGTCGATCTCCCGCCGCGTCTCCCCACGGGCCCCTTCCTGAAGCACCCGCAGCACCGAGTGCAGTCCTTCGGGAGAGACGACTGTGTTCTGGCGCGGCGACCAGAGATGACGGAGACTCAGGGCCCCGAGCTGAACCCGCACACCTGCCTGCTGACCGAGGCCGACGGTGACCAGGTTTGCCCGGATCCACCCCGAGATCCGCGTCCCCTGCCCCGTCCACACGACGTTTCGGTAGCGAACGCGGTCGATCTCCCGTTCGTCGATGACGGTCACCCGGTCCCCCTTGGCGAACACGCCGGAGGGAGGGCTGGCGAGCAGGTCACCCGGCCTCCAGTACTCGGCCTGCTCGCGAAGGACGCCAAGAGGGAGTGAGCCAGGCGGTTCGGCCGCCGCAGCAGATCGGGAAACCCCGCAGGAGACCACAAGGATGGCCATCAGGACCGCCGTCGCGGTTGAGCGATCTCCCGCCACGGGTTCCCCCTCGAAAGCGATAGATTCCGGGCACCGAACGCCTCGCCGCGGAGTTTCCCGGATCCTGCTACGAAGCGAAAGGGGGCGCTCTCGAAGGCTCACGTCATTCTCGAGATCGTTCGTTCACGACGGATGGGCTGAAGTTGTCTTCCGTCGTCGTCGTGGAGATCGGGTTCCGCCGGTCAGGTGAACCGGCCGTTCGCCGGCGTGTCCGGCTGAACAGGAATACCGCGGCGGCGGCGTGGCGCCGCCGCAGGCCGCTTGACCCGTCGTCACAACGGTCGGGAGACTGCGGCAGACCGGTGGGAACCCAGGAGACAGGCACCATGCAGATTGATCGGCTCGATCCCCGGGTCTCGGTGCGGCTGGAGGAGTCGCCGCGGCCGGTGTCGGTGTCGTTCCTCCCCAACGAGCTGGGGCAGCCGATCGGGCTGGCGCTGTCGGGGTGGGTTCCCCCTCCTGCTCCGCCGCGGGAGGTGTTGGAGGGGCGGTTCTGTCGTCTGGAGCCGCTCGATCCAGCGCGGCATGCCGAGGCGCTCTATCGGGCGAACAGCGAGGACGGGTCCGGAGGGAGCTGGACGTATCTGCCGTACGGGCCGTTTGCGAGCTTCGACGACTACCGGACGTGGATGGAGGGGTACTGTCTGGGGGCCGATCCACTGTTCTTTGCGATCATCGACCAGAACGACGGGGAGCCGAAGGGGGTGGCGAGTTACCTGCGGGTGACACCCAAGGCGGGTTCGATCGAGGTGGGACATCTGCAGTACGGGCCGGGACTGCGGCGGCATTCGGCGGCAACGGAGGCGATGTTCCTGATGATGGAGCGGGCGTTTGCGCTCGGCTATCGGCGGTATGAATGGAAGTGCGACGTCCTGAATGCCCCGTCGCGGGCCGCGGCGGAGCGGCTCGGGTTCACGTTCGAGGGGATCTTCCGGCAGGCGGTGGTCTACAAGGGGCGGAGCCGGGACACGGCGTGGTACGCCGTGACCGATCAGGACTGGCCGACACTGGAGCGGGCCTACCGGGCCTGGCTCGATCCGACGAATTTCGACGCGAGTGGCCATCAGCTCAGGCGGTTGGAAGCCCGCTCCTGAGCCCGGGGCGCTGGACAAGTCGCTCGCAATCCGCAGACTGCACTGCGTGCCTCACGCCGCGGGCACGGGCCTCCTACCTACGCCTTGCGTAGCTCTGCCATGTTCGACTGGCTGTTTGCTCCCTCGTGTCCCTGTGATCCGTCCGCCAAGGAGTGGGTCGAGGAGCGTCTCGCCTGGTTGGCGGACGAGTTCGACGACCACGCCTTCAATGGCCGGCGGATCGTTCTGCCGCAGCACGAGTTCTTCCCGTCGCACTACGACGGCTCGGAGGAGGCGGTCCGGGCGCTGCTCGATCAGGTGTGCGAGTACATGGACGTGATCCCCGATCTCGTCGACATGGAGCTGGTCACCGGGGCGGGCAAGCTGTGGCTCGTGAATGATTCGGGGGATGATCTCCCGGGCGCGGCGGGGACTTATCAGGAAGAGTACGGCCGGTTCCTGGTCCGGATCGACCGGTCGGGGCTCGGGGACCCGATGGAGCTGATCGGGACAATCGCCCATGAGCTGGCGCATGTCCGGCTGCTGGGGGAGGGGCGGATCATGAGGGAAGTGTTCGACAACGAGCTGCTGACCGACCTGACCGTCTGCCACTTCGGCCTGGGGATCTTCCTCGCCAATGTTCCCCGCAACTGGAAAAGCGGCGACACCCGCTGGCCCGACACGAACCTGCGGAAGCCCGAGTACATGACGCCGCCGATGTTCGGCTGGGCACTGGCGCATCTGGCGTGGTTTCGGGGGGAACTGCAGCCGACGTGGGCGAATCACCTGTCGAGCGGCGCGCGGGCGAACCTCAAGCAGGGGCTTCGCTATCTCATGGCGACCGGAGACTCGGAGTACAAACCGGCGCGGCACCGACGGTGAGGGAGGCCGGGGACCTCGCAGGATCTGTGTGATCAGCCCTGCAACTCCTGGAACGCGGCGATCTCGTCGTCGACGCACTGTGCCAGCCATTGCGTAAACCGATCGAACACCAGCCGCGGGACTTCGTCCCCCTGAAGGAAGTGGTGGACCGGCGGGTCGTCGCCGCCGCGGGGAATGAAGAGGAACTGATACCCCTGGTGCATGGCGAATACGAAGTCCTGCTCGGCCAGCGCAAAGGAACTCCCGCAGGCGCGAAGGAGGGCCGATGCGGAGGTCTGGATGTCGAGCAGTTTCTCGCAGGTCCAGTCGGTCCCCCTGAGGAAGTCACCGGCTCCGTGGCCGCAGCAGAGCAGAAACTCCCGATAGCGTTCGGGAAGTCTACGTCGCAGCAGGCTCTCGAGCTGCGTCACTTCCGAGTCCGAACAGCCGCGAAGCGATGCCGGTGAGGCGAGACCTGACGAACAGAGCCGCTGAACAATCTGATGGACGGTCTGAGACATAGTGCCCCGGTGGTCGCGAGGGTCGTCTGTGCCGGTGGCGTGACGGAACCGACGTCCTACTCTGACAGAATGGAATCCGGCGGGAAGCGGACCTCGCGCGTGTTCTCCTCTGCAGGCCCATATTCTGGAGTCTCCGATTTGTGAACCCCCGGGGGCGGACATGTGTCCTACCTGCTGTCTGATCTCGTGCGCCGGGCTCTCCGGCGGCGAGGGACGGGACGAGGGCCTGCCATGAACCGCGTCGGACTTCGCGAACCGCTGATCTATCTTCTCGAGGACTTTCTGACTCCGGCGGAATGCCGTGAGCTGATCGACCTGGCGGAAGGGATCGGGTTTGTCGACGCGCCGATCACGACCCCCCGCGGCCCCAAGATGCGGAAGGACATCCGCAACAACACCCGGATCCTCCACGAGGACCCGGCGCTGGCTGAGACGTTCTACCGCCGCGCGCTGCCGGAGCTCGTCCCGACCTGGACGCTCCGGAAACCGGTCGGCTTCAACGAGCTGTTCCGGTTCTACCGCTACGAGCGCGGACAGCGGTTCGCGCCCCACTTCGACGGGGCGTACGAGCGGCCGACCGGCGCGCGGAGCGAGTTCACGTTCCTGATCTACCTGAACGAGGACTTTGGCGGCGGGAGCACCCGGTTCTTCAACCCGGAGCCGATCTCCGTCCAGCCCCGGACCGGCGCGGCGCTCGTGTTCCAGCATCATCAGCTGCACGAAGGGGCGGAGATCGCGGACGGAATCAAGTACGTCCTCCGGACCGACGTGATGTACGGCGGAGACTGAGACGAGGTGGATGACGGGGTGGTGGGGGCTGAAGAACGGGCGACCACGCTCGTTCATCGGTCCCCCTGCCGTCCTCCACCCGCGTCGTGAAAAGTATCTGCTGTTCGTGGTGTAGTGGTTCTGCACATCGGCATGTGAAGCCGAAGGGGACGGTTCAATCCCGTTCGAACAGCCTCGGGGGGCGAACTGAGAGGGGTAGAAGCGAAGCGGCCTCGCGCGTGGCCCTTTCCCCTTCAGCCTCGTCCCAATCGCTTGCGTCCTTCGCCGGGCCGGTGGACATTCCGGACACTTCTGAAGAACGGGCAACCCATGCGCAAACTCGCCAGCATCCAGACGGTCACTCTGACGGAACCGATTCCCAAGGCGGACGCCATCGAGCGGCTGAGAATCCTGGGGTGGTGGGTCGTCGCCAAGAAGGGGGAGTTCCGTCCCGGAGACAAGGTGGTCTACTGCGAGATCGACTCGCTCCTCCCCGAGCGTCCCGAGTTCGAGTTCCTCCGCGCGAGCTGCTTCAAGCCGGCGGTTCTCGATGGCGAGACGGTCGTGACCCGCGCGGGGTTCCGGATCAAGACGGTCAAGCTCCGGGGGCAGGTCTCGCAGGGGATCTGCTTTCCGCTGTCGATCCTCCCGGCCGGGACGTCGGCCGAGGTCGGCGACGATGTCACGGACGCGCTCGGCATCGTGAAATACGAACCGCCGCTCCCCGTCGGGATGGGGGGACGGATCAAGGGGCCGTTCCCGGCGTTCCTGCCGAAGACGGACGAGATCCGGATCCAGGTCCTCGAGCCCCTGCTCGACCGCTGCCGGGGCGAAACCTTCTTCCTCACGGAGAAGCTCGACGGAACGTCGTTCACGGCGTTCGTCCGGGAGGGAGAGTTCGGCCTCTGCAGCCGGAACCTGTGGGTCGACGAGTCGGACCAGACCAACCTGATCGTCCGGCTGGCGGCCGGTCTCGATCTGCCGCGGAAACTCCCGGAGGCGCGGGACCGGTTCGGCTTCGACCTGGCGATCCAGGGGGAGGCGATCGGACCCGGGATCCAGGGGAACAAGTACGGGCGGCCGCGGCTCGAGCTGTGGGTCTTCAACGTGATCGACATTGGCACTTACGGCCTCGTCGATCGGGAGAGGACCGCGCAGATTCTCGAGTTCCTCGGTCTGCCGGCGGTTCCGCCGGTCGGCGAGATCGTACTCGACCACTCGGTTGACCAGCTCGTCGAGCTGGCGGTCGGTCCGAGTCTCCTGGCCCCGAAGGTCCACCGGGAAGGGATTGTGTTCCGTCCCGCTCTGGACCGGCAAGACGCCGACGTCGGGGGGCGCCTCAGCTTCAAGGCGATCAACCCCCAGTTCCTGCTGCAGTTTGACGAGTAGCGCCGTCCCCGCGTCGCCACTTCCCTCGCGCCGAAGGAAGCCCGCGCGATCCGCGGCCGGTTTCGCGCCGTGCCGCGGATCGGGGACGGGCTAGCGCTCGACCACTTCGGCGTCGACGATGTGGTACAGGAGCTGGAGCGTCCCGGACCGGTCGACGTAGGGGCGGATGGCGAACCGCCCCGTCACGTCGAACGGGCGGCCCTGGATGTAGCGAGTCGTCGTTCCCGGCTTCAGCCGGACGCCGACCTTGTCGTAGACCTTCGCCTCCCGTCCGAAACAGCAGATCTTGTTGTCGCGGACGAACAGGAACTGCTCCAGGCCGGAATCCAGTAGCGTGGGATACATCCATCCCCGCAGACGCACCGTCTGGCCATGGAGTCCCTGCAGCCACGCGGGGAGCGACTCCGCCACGTCGACCGGGACCGGCTCGGCGTTGAGGACTTTCAGCAGGTCGAGATCGTCGAAGTCCACCCGCAGCGATCTCCGCTCCGTCGAGAACGTCTTCGAGGGGACTAGCAGCGTCAGCTCCCGGCCGGGAAGACGCTCTTCGGTGCAAGTCGACAGGTCGGGAGAGGCCGGCGCCGCGATCGGGTGTGACTCCGAGTCGGCGCGGCGACCGGGACGGACGAACTCCGTCCGGGTTATGACGATGCGGGTCGTCTCGGCCGGCGTTTCGGTGACGGACGCCCCTCCGCATCCGGGGGCGAGGGCTCCCACCAGGAGCGCCATCGCCATCGACGGTGCGAAGCGGCGGCCCGGAGAACAGCTTGGCTGTGACACGGTGATCCCTCTCCGAGATCCATTCGGGAGACGATTGCCCACGCGATTGCGGCGGGAGCGTATCAGTCTGACGGCGCTCGACGCGAGAGCGTCTTTCGACAACTCAGGATTATCCCTGCGCGGAGGCCGCTTCCGGACGGACGCCGGGGCGTCGAAGCCACCATCCGGCGGCGAGCAGCAGCGCGATCGGGACGATCGCCCATCGCCACCAGGGGGGGCCGAACACCGCGGTCGCGTTGAACAGAATGAAGAGGAGAAAGCTGTGCAGGGCGAAGCGGTAGCGGGGGCCCCGCCGCTGCGGCGCCCCCCACAGCAGGGCGATGTCGGCGGTCCACCACAGGAGGAACAGGTAGTTGACCCAGATCCCCGCGCCGACCGCCTGGCCGAGCGCCTGTTCGGTCCGATCGGCGGTGTGCCGGTAGGCGCTGTCGTGGCTCCAGTGATGCAGAAACTGAAACGCCAGACCGACATGCAGCACGAACGTCAGGCCGGCCGCCGTCCAGAGCCATTTTGCCGGACGGTTGTTCTGACCCGCTCCAGAGGCCCCGCCGCGGCCGGAATCGAACCCCGCCAGGAGGGCCACCACGTAGAGTCCGACCGCCGCGCGGGCGGTCCAGGCGATCCAGTGTTCCTGAAGAGGGGTCATGAGGTCGCGAGGTCCGGTCGGCGGCGGGCCGAGCCGGAGCAGAACGGAGAGGTCGAGGGCGATGCGAGTCTATCGCACAGCGGTCGGGGGCTCATCTCTGGAACGCGGTGGCAGAATGTGCCGATGCGCGGGGCGAGAAGCGCGTCGATCGCGCCGCGGGATGTCGCAGGGCGCGCGGCAGAGGGTCTCCATGGCGAGAAACGATGCGGTCCTGAGCGCTGAGAGGCGCCGATGAAGGAGCCCCGCACTCGATCACGCGAGGTGTGAAACGCGTTCCTCATCGCGATGGGCTTCGTGTCTCACAGATGAGAGCGAAGTCGAGAGAGCCGAGCGCGATCGATCTCCTCTTCGCTCTCACTCGTCACGATCCCCTTGAGTGTCGAAGCAAGCGCATGCAGCGCGACATGGAGAACGCCGCATCGATGTCGCGCAGCGCGCGAGGACGAAGACGCGCTGCGCCGCGCGAACGCGCGCGACATGCGCTGAGTGATGAGCGCGCGCACGATCAACTTGCTTCGTCAATGCTCAAAGTGGTGAAAAATGGGTTGCATGCATCAGCGGTTTGCTTACCATGTCGCTCAGGTATATGTGCGGGTAAGTCAATGGTCATGATCGAAGAGCGAAAGTGACCTGCGGCTTGCCAGTACATGCGGCTCACCAATGGTGGTGAGTCGACAACATGTGGATGACAACCGATTTCGCCCGGTAGCAGCGGTTGGCCCCACGAAACACGGAACTCCTGGAAGGAAGAGTTACCATGGCCAAGAAAGCAGCAAAGAAGGCAGCCCCGAAGAAGGCAGCAGCGAAGAAGACCGCTAAGAAGGCTGCGAAGAAGTAGTCCACGCCTCACCAGCGATGGAACATGAGACGGCCGGGACCTCCCGGCCGTCTCTTTTTTTGCGCCGTGAGCATTACCGGCGAATGCAATCCGGCCAGCAAAATTACAGGATGCGGCGCGATCGAGGCCTCTTCCCTCTCCCACCCCGCTGTTGAGGTCGCGCTGTCATGGACGGGCCATCGCCGCGGACCAGCGCTGTGGTCTCACGCCGTCTCGCAAGGGGCTGTCGCAGAGGCGTGATTCACTCCTCGCGCGAGCGCTGCGTGACTCCTCTTCGTCGTTCCAGCAAGGTGTTTGAGTCATTCGCACGCGGTCGCGCATCACGTCGCGCGCGACCGAGCGATAGACCGCTTCGTCACTCCGCGCAGCGCGATCACGATGCCGCTTCCGCGCAGATGACGCGCGCTGCGCGAACGCTCTCACGGATGTCGCGCGCGGGCGCGCACTGCACGTCGTCGACACCCGATCGCGCCGCGCGAGACCACTCGCGCGCGATCCGAGAGGAGATTCCGACCACTTCGCGAAAAATTTTTTCGGATCGGCGAGACGGGCAAGAGAGCTCTCTTGCGATCACCGCGCGAGGACGAGACGCGAGAGCATCGGAAGCAATCGATCGCGGCAGCCGAATGCGGCAAGCGGAGAAGGACCGCGGCACTCCGCGCGCACTCGTCCGGCGGTGAGTCGGGATGATACGCTCGCGCCGGAGAACGTTCCGGAGGATCGTTCGGACCACCGCGCCGGGAGACGAGGCATGACGGATCGAAACAGCGACGATCACGCGTTCATCGAGGCGCTCACCGAAGCGCTGCGGGCGGGGCGGAAGATCGAAGCGATCAAGCTCTACCGCGAACGGACCGGGTGCGGTCTCGCCGAGGCCAAGGAGGAGGTCGAAACGCTCGCGGCCGACCTGAAGGCCCGGCATCCGGACCAGTTTCCGGACCGGCCGAAGGCGGGCTGCGCCGGCGTCCTGCTCCAGATTGGGCTGGCTGTCGTCGCCACCTTCTGCGTCCTCTCAACGCTGGTGGGGAGATAGGACGCCTCCCCGCTTCCGGGAGGCATTCCGCCTCGGGTGATCCCGTCCGGCCTCCTCATTCAAGATTTCCGCGGCCCCCCGGGCGGTCTGTCCGGGGCGGTCCGGGGCGAAACAGACCTCTTTGACCGGCTCTGCGTTGGGGGGCTTCGGGTTCGGCTGTTTTGGCGGTGTGGGGCGGTGTGTGGCGGTGTGTGGCGGGGGCAGCCGCTCGAAATCAGGAAAAGGCACAAAAGCCCGCCCCGCAGTGTGGGAGATCGGGACGCGAGAGCCATCGGAACATCCTCCGCAGGTCTGCCGCGGCAGAGCCACGGAGGCGAAAATCCAGGGGACGGTCGGACGCTGAAGAGGGAGTACGGCATTCTACCCCCAAGTCCCGATCTGACGCCGCGATCCGGTGTCTCGATCGGAGATCCCGACTGACGGGTCACCGGTCTCGCCAGTCCGTCCAGAGCGCCGCATCACCGCGATCTTTGACAGGGCTTTGACAAAGTCGCCTCTGAGTCCGGCCGATCTCCTATCAATCCCGTCAGTGTCTCGCTTTCCGCCTTGTCCTGCGGCGGGGCGGTCGAGACATTCGATTCCCCCCTTCAGCGATCTCACCCTGAATCCTTCCTTCGGACGCGGCGTTCCCTCCGGGTGTGCGCCTCCGGTCTCCACCTCCCCTGCCCCGCGACTCTCCTCGCCTCTTTCCTGATCTGCCGATGCCTGCCAACGAAGACGCCGCGAAGTCACTTCCCCATACCGAAATCGGTCTCGCCGTCGCCCCCGGCCTCGAGCTGGTGGCCGAGAGTGCGCAGGTTCCGCCCCCCCGGACCACGATCGACGGGCGGGTTCTGAAGCTCTGCGGCGAGACGATTCTGCTCGGGATCGCGACCGGGTTCGTTGCGCAGGCCCTCGTCGCCCTGATCGGCCTGATCACGAATCTCGCCTTCTACGGACGGATCTCCCTGGAAGAGGTCTCCCCCGCCCCCGCGGTGGCGAGTCTCGGCCTGTGGGTGATCGGGATTCCGATCGTCGGCGCTCTCGTGGTGGGACTGATGGCCCGCTACGGCTCGAAGGCGATCCGGGGCCACGGCATCCCTGAGGCGATGGAACAGGTCCTGACGAACGAGAGCCGGATCCCCGCCCGGATGACGTTCCTGAAGCCGGTCTCGGCGGCAGTCTCGATCGGGACCGGGGGACCGTTCGGCTCCGAAGGTCCGATCATCGCCACCGGCGGGGCGCTCGGGTCGCTCGTCGGACAGATCCTCTCCACCACGACCGAGGAACGGAAGACTCTTCTGGCCGCCGGCGCCGCGGCGGGGATGTCCGCGATCTTCGGCACGCCCGTGGCCGCGGTCCTCCTGGCGATCGAGCTGCTGCTGTTCGAGTTCCGTCCCCGGTCGATCATTCCGGTCGCGCTCGGGGCCTGCAGCGCCACCGCGATCCGGATCGCGTTCCATGGAATGGAACCTGCCTTCCAGATGCCCGCGCTGACGGAGCCCTCCGGCCTCGCGCTCGCCCTCTACATCCTGCTCGGCGGTCTGATGGGGCTCGTCGCGGTCGGCGTGACCCGCATCACCTACGGCATCGAAGACGCTTTCGAAAAACTCCCGATCCATTGGATGTGGTGGCCCGCGATCGGCGCGATCGCGGTCGGCGTCGTCGGGTACTTTGCTCCCAAGACGCTCGGCGTCGGGTATTCGAACATCAGCGACCTGCTCTCGGGGAATCTCACCGTCTCGGCGGCGCTGTTCCTGTGTCTCATGAAATTCCTGTCGTGGTCGATCTCGCTCGGGAGCGGGACTTCCGGTGGTACGCTCGCCCCCCTGCTGACGATCGGCGGGGCACTCGGTTCCGCCGCCGGGCTCTGGCTCGCGGGAGCCTTCCCGGCCCTCGGCATCGATCCCCGGATAGCCGCCCTCGTCGGCATGGCGTCGCTCTTCGCCGGTGCCTCCCGGGCGACCCTCGCCTCGGCCGTGTTCCTGTTCGAAACGACTCTCCAGCCCGTGGGACTGCTCCCGCTGCTGGGGGCCTGCGCCGCCTCGAACCTCGTCTCGAGCGGCCTTGCTGCCCACTCGATCATGACCGAGAAGATCGCCCGCCGCGGCATCCGGACTCCAGCCGAGTACGAGGCGGACAGCCTCGACCAGGTCCTCGTGAAATCGGTCGCCACCCAGCCCCCCGTCACCGTCTCGGCCACGAGCACGGTCGGTGAGCTCCGGGCCTGGGTCGACTCGGGACGCCCCGGCTCGACCCACGGCGGCTACCCGGTCACTAATGCCGAAGGTCGCCTCGTCGGGATCGTCACCCGCCGCGACCTCGCCAACCCGAGCTGGAACGAGCAGAAGACCCTCGCCGAAGTTCTTCACCAGCTCCCGCGGTACGTCTATGAGGACACCACCGTCCGGCAGGCGGCGGACCACATGGTCAACCACGGCATCGGCCGGCTGCCGGTCGTCAGCCGCGGCACTCCGCCACAGATCGTCGGCATCCTGACCCGCAGCGACGTCCTCTCGGCGTTCCGGCACCGTGTCCGGGAATCGCAGCCGCAGGCTCCGACCGTCCGGTTCCCCGGCGTCTTCCGGCGACCTGCCGCGGGGCGGACCCGCGCGAAGGCGACGAATGAAAGCCCGACTGCGAAGTGAGCCCGGAGCGGCGATCCGTCTTCCTGTTCGGCCAGCATCATCGGTGTTCCATCGGGCACGACTGATCCGTGCCGCGGCCGTGCCGTCCGTTGTGAACGGAGCGTGAACGGGTCTTCGCGCGGCTGCTTGACGCCCCGGATCGGGCCGCTGCACAATCTCCACCGGTTTCGATCTCTGCAGGTGGCCGGCGTGTGCGGGACGGCGGAGCCGGGAGAGAGTGTCGCGGCGGATGTGGCCTGAGGTGCTCACGGGCCGTCCGAAGAGTTCCCGGTGTCCGGGGCGCGGCGGTCCCTCTCTCTCGCGAACGGTGTCTGGCCGGCCTGACAGCGATCGAACCGGACCACTCTGAGTTTCTGCGGCTGGAGCCCGCGCGCCGCGCGGGCCAGGCCGACTTCACTTCTGCCGGGATCGATTTCACATGTTGAAATTCACACTCCAGAGAGGGACTGCGGGCCTGCTCGCGCTGCTCCTCGCCTTCGCCGGTCTGCACCGGACCGCGACGGCGGCCGAGAAGCTGAGCGAAGCCGAGGCTGTCGAGATCGCGACGGACGCCTACATCTACGGCTACTCGCTGATCACGACCGAGGTCACCCGCATCCAGATGACGAACGTCCCCGAGGTGAAGGGGCTTACGGCCCCGATGGGACAGTTCATCAACGTCCGCCGCTATCCGCCGGGCGATTTCCGCGGGGTCTCGGCTCCGAACGCCGACACCCTCTATTCGCTCGCCTGGGTCGATGTCGGCGCTGAGCCGACGGTCTTCACGCATCCCGATATGGGGAAGCGGTACTACCTGTTCCCGATGTACAGCCTCTGGATGCCGGTCATCGACTCGCCGGGGGCCCGGACCGCCGGCGGCGGAGCGGGGACCTACCTGATCACCGGACCGAACTGGAAGGGGGAAGTCCCGAAGGGGATGAAGCAGATCGCCTGCCCGACCCGGTACATGGTGATCCTCGGCCGGACGTACGCCGACGGGACCGAAGAGGACTACAAGGCGGTCAACGCCCTCCAGAACCAGTACAAACTCGTCCCGCTCAGCAAGTACGGCAAGCCGTTCGAATACGTCGCACCGCCGGTCGACCCGAAGCCGGGCATCAGCATGACCGACAAGCCGCAGCAGGTCATCAACGACATGGATGTCTCGGCCTACTTCAACATGATGGCCCGCCTCATGGGGGACGCCGCTCCTCCGGCCAAGGAAGACGCCCCGATCGTTGCCCGGATGGCGAAGATCGGCCTCGTCCCGGGCCAGCCGTTCGATCTCGCCAAGCTCGATCCCGCCGCCGCCAAGGCGCTCCAGGGTGTGCCGAAGTCCGCCTCCGAGAAAATCTTCGCCATGAAGGAGAAGATCGGTAAGAAGGAGAACGGCTGGCAGATCCCCGGCGCCGCCGGAACGTACGGCACCAACTACCTCGGCCGGGCCCTGATCGCCGCCTTCGGCTGGCCCGCCAACCTGCCGCAGGACGCCGTCTACCCGACGACCCTCGTCGACGGCGCAGGGGCGACCCTGAACGGCGCCAACAAGTACACGCTCACCTTCCCCAAGGGGCAGACACCGCCGGCCGACGGGTTCTGGTCGATCACCATGTACTTCGACGACGGGGGCTGGTGGTTCGTCCCGAACAAGCTCAACAAGTTCACGGTGAGCATGCGCGACAAGCCGAAGTTCAACGACGACGGCTCGCTGACCCTCTACTTCCAGCACGAGTCGCCCGGCGCCGACAAGGAAGCCAACTGGCTCCCCGCCCCGGCCGGTGACTTCATCCTGACGATGCGGATGTACTGGCCCAAGGCGACCTCGCCGTCGATCCTCCCACCGGGCGAAGGGACCTGGACCCCGCCGCCGGTCGTGAAGACGAAGTGACCGGATTCCTCTTTCCCGGTACCTCCGCAGCCTGAACGGGTCGCGGAGGACCGGAATGAGGGGGAGCACAACGACGTTTGAACGGTTCCACGGAGTAGCGCCTCCGGCGAGGGCTGGCCTGCCACCGGGGCGAGCCCCTGCACCCCAACACAGCATCGCGACCGGCGTCCTCCCACAACGCGCGCCTGGGCGTCGCAGCCCCGTTTGCGCAACCCATCGCCCCATCGCCGTCCCGGTCCAAGGCGGAGCCCTGGCTGGTGTTATTGGAGGGAACTGCTCTACTTGCGGATTGGACCTTTCTTTCCCGTGATGTGTTTCCGTGTCCTCCTCTCCTTCGCCCACGCCTGATCCCCTTTCTGATCTTCCTGACGCCGACGGTGGCGATGAGCCGGTGACGGCGCCGGCCGGCGAAGAAGACCTGATCGAAGCAGGACTCGACGAGACCGACGTCCCCGAGGCAGCGGCGGAGACCACGGGCCAGCTCAGCGCCGAGCCGGTCATGGTCACGGTCGAAGCCCGGGCGCATGGCTGGCGGGTCGACCACTACCTGTCGCGGCTCTACCCCAACTACAGCCGGGTCCTGTTCCAGCGGGCGATCGACGAACAGGCGGTCACGGTCAACGGGCTCGCCGTGAAGGCCTCCCGGCGGCTGCGCGTGAACGACCGGCTCTCGATCCGCCTGCCGGCCGAACCCGACAACACGCTCCAGCCCGAGAACATCCCGATCGAGGTCCTGTTCGAGAACGAGTCCTTCGCCGTCATCGACAAGGCGGCCGACATGGTGACCCACCCCGGCAAGGGGAATTTTCGAGGGACCCTCGCCGCCGCGGTGCAGTACCACTTCGACCAGCTCAGTTCGGTGGCCGGCCAGCTCCGGCCCGGAATCGTTCACCGGCTCGACCGGGACACGACCGGCGTGATCATCATCGCCAAGGACAACCAGGTCCATCACCGGCTGACGCGGCAGTTCGAGGCCCGCGAGGTCCATAAGGAGTACCGAGCGATCGTCCGGGGGACAGTCCCCCGCGACGCGGACTACATCCGCACGCATCTCAAACCGCATCCGCGGCAGCACGAACGGATGATCGTCTGCGGGCCGGAGGGGAACGCCCGCGAGGCGGTGACGTTCTATGAGGTCCTCGAGCGGTTCCGCGGATTCACGTATGTCCGCCTCAAACCGGAGACCGGCCGGACGCATCAGCTGCGGGTCCACATGCAGTCGCTCCGCTGCCCGATCGTGGCGGACCGGATGTACGGCGGACACGACAAACTTCTCCTTTCGGAGTTGGTTGCGGACCGTGAGATTGTCGGACAAGATTCCCCGCTGATCGGTCGTCAGGCGCTGCATGCACATCGCATTCAGTTCCGCGATCCGGTCACCGATCAGCCGCTGCAGTTCGAAGCCCCCCTGCCGGTCGACATGCAGCAGACGCTCGATGCCCTCCGCCACCATCGAAAGCTCACCCCATGAAACTCGCCAAGGTTCGCCTGGCGGATGGAGCCCGCCGGCTCGCCGTTGTCGAAGAGAACAGCATTCGTCTCCTGGACCTCGCCCAGGTCGAGAACATCCAGTGCCTCGCCGACATTCTCCACGCCCCCGATCCGGCGGGTCTGGCCCGGTTCCTGATCGATCCCCGTTCGGGGGCGATCAAGTGTGATGAGGTGACGTTCCTCGCTCCGATCGACCGCCAGGAAGTGTGGGCGGCGGGGGTGACTTACAAGCGGAGTCAGATCGCCCGGATGGAGGAGTCGAAGTCGGGGGCGTCGCACTACGACAAGGTCTACACCGCGGACCGTCCGGAGATCTTCTTCAAGGGGACGCCGCACCGGGTTTCCGGTCCGGGGCAGCCGGTGCGGGTCCGGCAGGACAGCCGCTGGTCGGTTCCCGAGCCGGAGTTCACGCTGGTGATCGATCCGGCGGGAAAGATCGTCGGCTATACCATCGGCAACGACATGTCGGCGCGGGACATCGAGGGGGAGAATCCTCTGTACCTGCCGCAGGCGAAGGTTTACAGCCAGTGTTGCGGGCTGGGACCGGCGATCCTGCTGGCGGCGGCGCCGCTCGATCTGGCCGCGACGAGTGTCGAGCTGATGATTCAGCGGGGTGGGGAGCCGGCGTTTCAGGGGAGCACGACGCTGGCCCAGCTGCATCGCAAGCTGCCGGAGCTGGCGGACTGGCTGTACCGGGAGAACGAGTTCCCGTTCGGTTCTTTCCTGCTGACGGGGACGGGGATCGTTCCGCCGGACGACTTCACGCTGGAGAACGGGGACCTGGTGTCGATCTCGATCACAGGGATCGGCACGCTGACGAACCCGGTCGTGAAGACCGAGCGGTAGAGGGGCGCCCAAAGAGGCGAAGCGAGCCGGGTCCAGGGCGAGAGCCCTGGCCGCCGGAGGCACTTCTGTTCAGGGAACCGTCCAAGTTACTTCGGACGGCCCAACTCACCGCGGCTTGAGGGCGTACTGGATGCCCCCTTCGAGCTGCTCGATCGGCAGGGGAGCCGCGAGGACCCGCCGCTGGCCGTCGACCAGCCAGTAGGTCGGGACGCTCGTCACGCCGTAATGCATCGCCACCGGGTTCCGCGTGCCGCGGCTCGCCGCGTCGGTGTGGAAGATCTGCCGCCAGCCGACCTTCGACTTTTCGAGGTACTGCTCGAGCGGCAGCTCGTCCCGGTCCAGGTTCACGCCGATGATCTGCAGCCCCGCAGGGCCGTACTTCGCTTCCGCGGCGAGGATCCGCGGCAGGTCCCGGTTGAACGTCTCGGAGTCCTTCGACCAGAAGACGATCAGCATCGGCTTGCCGGCGTAGTCCTCCAGCTTCACGAACCCGCCGTCGAGCGTCGGGCCACCGAACTCGGTCAGGGTCTGACCCGGCAGCCGGATCCGCCGCAGCGAGCCGGCGACCTGATCAGCAAACGGAGTCTTGCCGAACTGCTGTTCGATCGTCTCGTAGCAGAGCTTCGCTTCGGCCGGGGCGCCGTACAGTTCGCAGTACCGCCCCGCGGTCAGGAGGCACATCGGAGCCCGGTTGACTTCCTTCGGGAACCGCTCGGCAAACAGCCGCGCCTGACGGGCCATGGCGACCGCCTGCTTGGGGTCGCGGTTGCCGCTCGACTCGGCGAGGGCTTCAGTGATCTGGACGAGGCGATGCGCTGCTTCAGCGGCGGCGAACGAGTCCTTGTTCCGTTTGTAGAGGGCCTCGGCGTCCTGGTTCAGGAGCTCGACCTGGTCCGCTTCACCGGCGAGGGCCAGCTTGGCGCGGGCGTCGCACAGAAAGTGGACAGCGTTGTTGAACAGCTTTTCCTGGGCCGGGTCGTTGCGGGTGGCGATCAGGATCTGCATCGCCTTCTGGGCGATCAGGTGGCACCGCCGCTTCTGCTCCTCGGCGATCTGCTCGGGGGTCAGCTTCTTTTCTTCGAACTTGCCCGGCTTGCCGGGGATCGGCTGCCGGACGACGTCGAGCGGGGCGCTCCGGAGGCGGGCCATCTCGCGGAGGAGTGCCTCGGGGGACCCGGGTTTTACGTTGTTCTCTTCTTCATCGTCGTCCCCGGTCTTGAACGCCTCGTCGTCATCGTCATCCCGGACCTTCCGCTCGCCGGCGGTCTGGAGAATCGGCTGGCGACCGGGGCCGGACGACGGCGCGTCGGGGACCACCGGCGGTGCGGGGGGGAGCGAGGCGTCTGCGGTGCGGATCTCCGACGCGGCTTCGGTCACCGCGGTGGCGTCCGCCGGGGTTTCCTGAGCGGTCTCGGTCGGCGCCGTCGCGGCGGGCGGGGTCGATCCGCCGCAGCCCGAGGCGGCGAAGCCTCCGGAGACGAGGAGCACCTGAGCGAGAGAGCTGATGGAAATCCGTTTCATGAGGGGTCGATCCTTCTGACCGCAATGCCCGCCGCGCACAATCCGTGCGCGACTCCTTCGGCGGATTCTGCCGCCTGAGGGGCGGTTCTAGGCGAAAAGCGGCAAACAGGGCAAGACCATCAGGAGCCTCCGCCGGGCTGGCCCGGGGAACGGCCCGCGTGGGGGGGCGGAGCCCGGGATCAGCTGACTTCCTTGCGGGAGAGGGCGATCCGCTTCCGCTCGAGGTCGACTTCCATCACCTTGACCCGCACGATGTCCCCGACGCTCACGACGTCGGCCGGGTTCTGCACGAACTCCCGCGACAGCTGCGAGATGTGAATCAGGCCATCCTGGTGGACTCCGATGTCGACGAACGCCCCGAAGTGGGTCACGTTCGTGACCACCCCCTCGAGGATCATCCCGATCTTGAGATCGGAGACCTCCGACACTCCTTCCTGGAACTCCGCGGCTCGAAAACCCTTCCGCGGATCGCGGCCCGGCTTGGCGAGCTCTTCGAGGATGTCCTGCACGGTCGGCAGCCCGATCCTCGCCTTCTCGTCGACGAAGTCTTCCGCCTTGAGGCCTGCGACTGCGGCTGCGTTTCCGACGAGCTGGCTCACCGGGATCGCGAGCCGCTTCGCCATCGCCCGGACGACGCCGTAGGTCTCGGGATGGACTGCCGAGTTGTCGAGCGGTTCGCGCCCCTCGCGGATCCGCAGGAATCCCGCCGCCTGCTCGAACGCCTTCTTGCCGAGCTTGGGAACTTCCATGAGCTGCTGGCGGCTCTCGAACCGGCCGTTCTGGTCCCGGTACTCGACGATCCGTCCCGCCAGCGACGGGCCGATCCCCGCCACGTGTGACAGGAGCGACGCGCTCGCCAGGTTCACGTCGACCCCGACCGAGTTCACGCAGGACTCGACCTCCCGGTCGAGGCATTTGCGGAGAGCGGTCTGGTTGACGTCATGCTGGTACTGCCCGACCCCGATCGACTTTGGGTCGATCTTCACCAGTTCCGCCAGCGGGTCCTGCAGGCGGTGCGCGATGCTGATCGCCCCCCGGACCGTGACGTCGAGGTCCGGATATTCCTGCCCGGCGAGTTCGCTGGCGGAGTAGATCGACGCCCCCGACTCGCTCACAAGGACTTTCGTCACTGGACGCCCGAGCGCTTTGAGAACCGGGCCGACAAAGGCGTCGGTCTCCCGCGAGGCCGTCCCGTTCCCGATCGCTACCAGCGTCACACCGTACCGCTCGATCACTTCGCGGAGCGTCTTCGCCGCCCCTTCGAGATCACTGCGGGGGGGAGTGGGGTAGATGGCGGTGCTGTAGAGGTATTTCCCGGTGCCGTCGACGACGGCCAGCTTGCAGCCGGTCCGGAAGCCGGGGTCGATCCCGAGGGTCACCTGCGGTCCGGCCGGCGGGGCGAGGAGCAGCTCCCGCAGGTTCTTCCCGAAGACCCGGATCGCCTCTTCGTCCGCCCGTTCCTTGAGCCGCTGGGTCATGGCGGACTCGGCCGCCGGGAGGAGTAGCCGGTCGTAGCAGTCCTGCACGGTGTCGGAGAGCTCGCGGCGGAACTCGAACTGCGGGTTGGTCACCAGCCGCCCCCCCAGCTTCCGCAGGACGATCTCGTCTTCCATTTCGAGCCCGACCTTGAGGATCCCTTCCGCTTCGCCGCGCTGCATCGCGAGGAACCGGTGCGAGGGGACCCGTTTCACCGACTCGCGGGAGTCGAAATACATCTCGAACTTCCGGCCTTCTTCCTGCTTGCCCCGCTTCACCCCCGATTTGACCCGGCCGTACTCCTGCGCCTGCTCGAACATCCAGCCCCGCACGCCGATGTCTTCCGCCCACGCTTCGGCCACGATGTCGCACGCCCCCTGCAGGGCCGCCGCTTCGTCGGGGACTTCTTTGGCGGGATCGACGAACGGCCGCAGCACGTCCGACTTGGCACGGCGCAGTGGAGCCTGCTTGAGCAGCAGATCGGCCAGCGGCTGCAGTCCCCGTTCGCGGGCGACCGACGCGCGGGTCTTCCGCTTCGGCTTGTAGGGGAGATACAGGTCTTCGAGCGTCTGCCGGTCGCCGCACCCTTTGATCTGCCGCCGCAGCTCCGGCGTGAGCTGCCCCTGCTGGTCGATCGACTTCAGGATCGTCTGCTTCCGCTGCGCCAGCTCGCGGGCCTGTTCGAGGGCGTCTTCAATGGCCCGCAGGGCGTTCTCGTCGAGCCCCTGCGTCGCCTCTTTGCGGTAGCGGGCGATGAACGGGATCGTGTTGCCGGCGTCGAGCAGGTCGACCACCGCCCGGACCTGCGGGGGGCGGACCTGCAGCTGGCTGGCGATCTCGGCGACCGTGCGGTCGAGGTCAAAGCAGTCGAAAGAAGAGGAATCCATGGGCCGTCGGAACCGTCGCGGTGCGGAGTGAAGTCCCCACGGACACTACCGGATCGCGCCACGACGGCGAAGTTCAAAGCAGACTCGCCTTGGCTGCGAGTCCCCGAGCGTCGCCGCTTAGAAGCTGTTTCAAAAACGTGTTCGGCCCCCGGATCCAGCCCCGGGAGGGGTGCCGGGCGGAAAGGACGTCGTTGCGCAACCCGGTGTGCCTGCCGATCCCGGTCCAGCGGGGTCGCTGGCCCCGCCGGAGGCGTTTCCGTTCAGGGAACCGTGGCCAACGGCTGACGCCCCATTCCGGAAACCAGCATCGCGGGTCCCTCTCTCTCCAGACCGTGGGAATCGCAGGGGAAGCGTTCTGATGAAGAGGGTACGCCACACCCGGTCCGCGCCTGGACGCGAAACGTGTTCCATGGTTCTCGAGCGCTCATGGCCTCCGGCGGCCAGCAGCGTGCTGGACCCGCCAGCGGCCCGCTGGACCGGGGCGGAGTCTCCGTAACCACGCGACCGTCGACCCGGCCGCATCCGTCCTGCACACGGTTTTGAAACACTTCTTATCGCGGCGCGGAGAGCGGATCCTCCGGCACCGAGGGGGGCGTCTTCGGCTCGGGAGAGTCCACGGCCCGGTTCGCTTCCTCCTGCAGGAACTCCTGTTCGCACCCGCTCCACCGGAGGGCGGAGATGACATACGCGAGCGCAATCCAGCATCCGGAGAGAATCAGGTCTTCCGGACCGGGGGACGTTCCGCGGAGGGACCACTTCACGCCGGTGAAGAGGAGCGCCATCGGGACGCCGATCATCAGCACCGAGCCGACCCAGACGTAACGGAACTTCCCCCGCTGGCGGGTGACTCGCCACAGGTCGAAGTCGGTTCGCTGTCCGGTCTCGGCGATCGACGCCCGACAGGTGGGACACTGTTGCGGGCTGTCGAGGTCCAGCAGACTGCCGCACACGGAACAACGAGGATGAGAACTGAGCCAGGCCACGAGTCCCTCTGGGAAGGACGAGGTTCAAAGCGTCCGCTTGCCCGCAGGACGCAGCCGATCGGGCTTCGATCAGCAGCTGTTGGGAGGATCGGGCGCTTCGATCCGAAACCCATTGTTCTCGATTACGCCGACCATGCAAAGGGGACAAGGAGATGTGTGCCATGATGGCACACAACGGACCGCAAGTTGGAGAATGGCTGCCTCGGGCGTCTCGCGCCGACAGGATCAGCGGATCCTGGTCATCTCGAAGATGCCGCATCCGAACCGGCATCCGAAATTGTCGTCCGTCCCCGCAGCGGAGAGGGGGACGTTCTCGTGGAGCGACCCGGCGTCGTCGACATAGGAGAACTGATCGATGCGATACCGGTCCTCGAACAGCTGCCGCAGAGAGGCAATCGAGAACACCCGGTGGGCATTGAACTCGATCCGCTGCGGCCCGATCGGAACCGAGAAATAGAGCTTCCCATCGGGCTTCAGCAGCCGGTGCAGGTTGTCGAGACCGAGCAGGTGGCCGTCGCTGTGGACCGGGTCGCCGTACCGGCCGAGGCCGAAGTGCTCCATCGCATGCAGGCAGGAGACCGAGTCGGTCGACTCCACGAGGCCGGCGGCCAAGGGCTTCATGAGATCCGCCTGCAGAAAGCGGACATTCGGGATCGTGTCCGGCAACGGACGGATGTCGATCACCTCGATTTCGCGAAACGCCGCCACGTGCGCCACGAAGCCGTCGACCCGCGAGCCGACGTCGACATGCCGGACCGGTCGGTTGAGATGGATCCGGCGGGCGACGAGCAGGTCCTGATGGAAGTAGTGCCCTCCCGCGACGCCGCCATCGGCGAACTTGTCCTCGAGGCAGGGGAAGGAACGGCCGAACGGGAACGCAGTTGCTCCCGACCCGGCCATCTGCCGCTTCAGCGTCCGCAGGTCGCGAAAGTAGAACGGAAGTCCCCGGAGAGTCCGGAGGGTCTTGCGAGGGTCGATCCCGAACAGAACCAGGAATTCGTAGGCTCGTCGCAGCAGTCGCTTCATCAGGGGAGGGGCATTCCAAAAGTGGCGGGGGCGAAGAGGAAAGTCTCGCAGAAAGCGGCTGGCCAACCAAACGGCAATGACAACGGGACGGGCCGTCTCGACTTGTCGCCGGTCTCAAGCGGGGATCGCGCAGACGCTCCCGGCCACGATCCGCCAGCCATGCTCACCCCGCAGCCAGGTGCGGATGTAGCGGAACTCCCCCTCGAAGGCCGCCCCTTGGAAGATCCCCGCCATCCTGGCCCGGACAGTCGAAATCGCGACCAGGCCGTGCGCCTCGACCCGGATCTCTTCGAAGTCCGCGCGGGTGATCTGCTCGGCCCCGGAGCGATGGAGTTCGAGGTCGTCCTGCTTCCCGTACACTCGCCCATCCGGGCCGATGAACAGGAGCCGGTCATCGATCAGCAGATCGAGCTCCGCCACATTCCCGGTCAGCATCGCCGCCCGGAGTCGTTCTTCCAGCGAAGGGATTTCCGTGTGCATAGGGGGCGACGGTAGAAGCGGGATCGAGCGGTCGTCAAGAACCCACCCCCACCCCCACCCCCACCCTCTCCGTTCAGGTCGAGGCGGGCCGCCTCGGTCCGGTCGCCGCTTCCGGATCGACACCGGGGAAGCCATGCTGGATTGAGACACCCCGGCGGAATCCCTGATCATGCCCCGTCCCCGTCGCCCGGCCCCCAGGGGGCTCTTCGACTCGGCCGAGCCTCCATCCCCCTCGGAGGAGCGGCTCGGTCCCAATGCGGTGATCCTGCGGGGGTTTGTCGCTGCGCGGCAGCCGGAGCTTCTGGCGGAGATCGAGAGGATCGTTGCCCTGGCCCCCTTCCGGCACATGACGACTCCGGGGGGGTACCGGATGTCGGTGGCGATGACGAACTGCGGTGCGGCGGGGTGGGTCACCGATCGCCGGGGGTACCGCTACGACCCGCTCGACCCCGAAACGGGGCGGCCGTGGCCGGCGATGCCGGAGTCCTTCCTTGCGCTGGCCCGTGAGGCGGCCGACAAGGCGGGGTTTCCCGGTTTCGTGCCGGATGCGTGTCTGATTAACCGCTATGAGCCGGGAGCGAAACTGTCGCTGCACCAGGACCGCAACGAGCGGGCGTACGAGTATCCGATCGTGTCGGTCTCGCTCGGGTTGCCGGCGAAATTCCTGTTCGGGGGGCTGGAGCGGAGCGAGCGGCCGCAGCGGATCCGGCTGGAGAGCGGCGACGTCGTGGTCTGGGGTGGCTCCGCCCGGCTGGCGTACCACGGCGTCGACATCCTGGCGGAGGGGGAGCATCCGCTGACCGGTCGCTGCCGGCTGAACCTGACCTTCCGGCGGGCCTTGTGACGACCTCTGGCGGAGGTGGCGGGCTCGCATTGACCGGCTGGCAGGACGATTCGCTCCAAATTTGAAGGCGTCTCCTCGCCCGGCACGGTAGTCGCATTATGCTGCTGAGAGTGAAGTAGGCCGCCGGTTTCCGCGGGGACTCCGCCGCTGCTTCTCTCGAAAAGCCCGGCCCGAACAGAAGCGACGAGCCTGAGGCTGCGTGCGGGTGAGTGTTTGGCGATCTGCCGCTGACCGCCCGTCGGTCAGGGATGGCGGCATTGCGTCCACTGAGGCTGCGTCTGCGGAACGGCGCCGCCGGAAGTGGGGAACAAAGGCGTGATCACGGCCCAGAGCCCGGCGATCCGGGATCTCGACAGCGGGTTTGCCGAGGTCCGTGAGTTTCAGCGCCGATTCATCGCGGGGAGCGAGGGGATGCGGGACGAGACCAGAGGGGCGAACGGGGCTGCCGGGGAGACCCGGGGGATGGACGAGGTCAATGCGCGGCTCGCGGCGATCGTCGCCTGGTCGGACGACGCCATTATCAGCAAGAGCCTCGACGGCGTGATCCAGACCTGGAACCGGGGCGCCGAAAAACTGTTCGGCTACACCGCCGCGGAGGCGATCGGCCAGCCGGTCACGATGCTGATCCCGCCGGAGCGGTTCGACGAGGAGCCGAGCATCCTCGAGCGGATCCGCCGGGGGGAGCCGATCGACCACTACGAGACCGTCCGCCGCCGCAAGGATGGCAGCTACATCGATGTCTCGCTCTCGGTCTCGCCGCTGGTCGACAGCCGGGGGATCGTCGTGGGGGCGTCGAAGATCGCCCGGGACATCACCGAACGGAAACGGGCCGAGGAGGCGCTCCGCGAGGCGGACCGCCGCAAGAACGAGTTTCTGGCGACCCTCGCCCATGAACTCCGGAACCCGCTCGCGCCGATCCGCAACTCGCTCAACGTCCTCAAGCTGAGCGGGTCGAACCCGCTGGTTCTGGCCGAGCTGCAGGAGGTGATGGAGCGGCAGGTCAACCACATGGTCCGGCTGGTGGACGACCTGCTCGAGATCTCGCGGATCAACACCGGGAAGATCGATCTCCGCCCCGAGCCGGTCGAGCTGGCGTCGGTCGTCCGGAACGCGATCGAGACGAGCCGGCCGCTGATCGACTCCGCGCGGCACGAGCTGACGACGCACCTGCCGATGACCCCGCTGACCGTCGAGGGGGATCCGGTCCGGCTGTCGCAGGTCGTCTCGAACCTGCTCAACAACGCCGCCAAGTACACCCCGGAGGGGGGCCGGATCGAGATCACCGTCCGCCGCGAGGGGAACGACGCGGTCATCGCGGTGCGGGACTCGGGGATCGGGATCTCCCCTGCGATGCTGGGGCGGGTGTTCGAGATGTTCACGCAGGTCGAGCGGGACCGGCACCACTCCCAGGGGGGACTCGGAATCGGCCTCGCCCTCTCCAGCCTGCTGGTCGGCCTGCACGGAGGCCGCATCGAGGCGCGGAGCGAGGGGGAAGGCCGGGGGAGCGAGTTTCTGGTCTGGCTTCCGCTTCGCGCCGGATCGCTCCAGGCGAGTTCGGGCGAGGGAGCGACGATCGAGACGCCGAAGATCGCAGTCAAGGTGCCGATTCTGGTCGTGGACGACAACCGGGACGCCGCCTCGAGCCTCGGGATGCTGCTGCGGGTCCTCAAGGGGGATGTCCGGACGGCGAACGACGGACCGGCAGCCCTCCGGATCCTCGAGACGTTCCGCCCCCGCCTGATTCTCCTGGACCTCGGGATGCCCGGGATGGATGGCTACGAAGTGGCGAACCGGATCCGCCGGATGCCGCAGCTCAAGGAGACTGTGGTGATTGCCCTGACCGGCTGGGGTCAGGAAGAGGACCGCCGGCGGACGCGGGAGGCGGGGTTCGACGGCCACCTGACGAAGCCTGTGAATCTCGACAGCCTCCAGGCCCTGCTTCAGCGGCTGTAGGACTTGGCGATCTGAGAGAGTGACTCCGGATCGGCTCAACCGATTGAGACGGGGCGCGAACCTCGTCATCCTCTCCGGATCGGTCCTGCTTCCGTGCGCTCGTACGAATCGGAGTTCTCATGTTGATCCGGATCGCCTCCCGGCTGGCTCAGGCCGGCTGTCTGCTGGTAGCCTTCGCCACGTTCTCTGTCACGAACCGGGCCGCAGCCGCCGAGCCACAGCGGATCGAGCTGTGGAACGGCCAGGCGGCTCTCGGCGACGCGAAGACCGAGCCGGCCGAGGTGTTCCTCACGGTCTATCGTCCCGAGAGGGCCAACGGAACCGCGGTCGTGATCTGTCCCGGCGGCGGCTACGGGGGCCACGCGATCGAGCCCGAGGGGCACGGGATCGCCCGGTGGCTGAACGGCCACGGCATCACCGGCGCGGTGCTGCAGTACCGTCTGCCGAAGGGGCGGCACGCTGTGCCGCTGCTCGATGCCCAGCGGGCGATCCGGACGGTCCGGTCCCGTGCGGCAGAATGGAGCCTGGATCCCGCCCGGGTCGGCATCATCGGCTTCTCCGCCGGGGGACACCTCGCCGCGACCGCCGAGACGCATTTCGATGACGGAGACAAGGGGGCCAAGGACCCGGTCGACCGGGTGAGCAGCCGGCCCGACTTCGCGATCCTGGTCTACCCAGTGATCTCGATGGGGGAGAAGGGGCACGCCGGTTCGCGGAAGAACCTGCTCGGAGAGACGGCCTCGGCGGAGCTGGTCGAGCTCTACTCCAACGAAAAGCAGGTGACCGACCGGACGCCGCCGACGTTCCTCGCGCATCCGCTCGATGACACGGTCGTCGTGCCGGACAACAGCCGGCTGTTCTACGAGGCGCTCCAGACTCACAAGGTCCCCGCGAAGTATCTTGAGCTTCCGAACGGCGGGCACGGCCTCAACGGCTACAAAGGGCCCAGCTGGGATGCGTGGCAGAAGCAGTCGCTGGAGTGGCTGGCGGAGCGGAAGCTGGTCCCGGCTGTCGAGAAGTAAGCCCGCGTTATGGGCTCGCGCCGGCGGAAGCTCTGCCCGCTCAGTCGTCGCTCCTGGATTCGGAAGGGCCTCCGACGAGACGTGAAAGAGGGATGCAGAGGACCAGCGTCGCGAGGCTCAGCAGGGTGGGGACGCGCCGGTCGGGCTGCAGCAGGCTCGAGATGATTGTCCAGACGCTCAGCGCCAGGAACAGGAGCGGCGGCAGCGGGTAGAGCGGCATCCGGTAGGCCGGGGCCAAATCATGCCGGCGGCGGATCGGAACGATGCTCGCCACCACCAGCGCCGCCACCGCGATCAGACCGATCGATGCATAGTCGAGAATCGCCACGAACGACCCCGACCACAACACCCCCACCGCCGCGATCGCCTGAATCAGCGTCGCATGGACAGGCGTCTGCCGCCGGGGATGCAGACGCCCCCCGATGGCGGGGAAGACTCCGTCCTGAGCCATCGCGACCGCGATCCGCGGTCCCGCCAGCAGGTACGCGCTGACCGAGGCGACAAGCCCCACCCCCAGCACGACTGAGACTCCCCGCGCCGCCCCCTCGCCGAACAGCGCCACGGCCGCCAGCTTCGCCACGGGCTCGACCTCCTCGGGGGTCTTGCGGGTCATTGCGACCGGGTCGAGCGCGAAGACGTAGACGACGTTGATCGTCACATACAGCGCGAGAACCGTCAGGCAGCCGGCGATCGTCGCCCGCGGCAGCAGCCTGCGGGGCTCGCGGATCTCTCCGGCCAGGTAGGTCGCCCCGTTCCAGCCCGAGTAGGCGTAGCCCACGTAAACCAGCGCGGTCGCGAGCGCCGGCCACTCCCCCGCTGCCGGCCAGCCTCCCGCGGCGAAATGGCTCCAGTCCCCCTGGCCCCAGAACAGACCCGCGAGGGCGAGGGCCAGCAGCACGACGAGCTTGGCAATCGTCGTCCACCCCTGCATCCAGGCGCTCTCCTGGTGACCGAGGCCGTGCGTCAGGGCAATGACCACGACGAGGACCGAGGCCAACAGCGGACTGAGGGAGCTCTGGAGCGCGGCGGGAAGAGAGTCTCGCACGGCTCCCAGCGGAACCAACAGGTAATCGGTCGCCTGCCGCGCAATGACCGCCGTGGGAGCGGCGAACCCCAGCAGGAACGTTGCCCAGCCGGAGACGATTCCCGCCCGCCGTCCGAACCCTTCGCGAACGAAAATGTAATCGCCGCCGACGCGCGGAAAGAGGGTTGCCAGTTCAACCAGCGTCAGCGCCCCGCAGAGGGCCATCAGCCCTCCGGCGATCCAGACCGCCAGCAGCGTCGCGGGGTTGCCAGTGGCCCGGAGCGTGAAGCCCGAGGTCGTCAGAATCCCCGCTCCGACCATGCTGGCGACGACGAGGAAGTAGCCGGTCCAGAACCCGAACCGCCGGGGCTCGCCGGTCGGGGCCATGGGCGCCGGCGGCGCGGGAGCCGCGGACGGAGCTGGGGCCGAAGCAGCGGGGGTGGTCGCGGAATCCAAACCTTCACCAGACATAAGGACCACGGCCGTCGCGTTCCGCAGCGGCCGACCTGTCGACCGACAGGACGCATACCGTACGGCGCGGACGGGCCTCGCGAAACGCCGGCACCACCCCGGCCGACGCTTCACCAATGGACAAGGACCCGCCCCCTGCTGGCCAGGTTCGAACGCAAAGCGGATGCCGTGAGGCCTCGCGAACGTCGCTGCAGTACCGCGCCGCCGATCAGGATGGTGCGGCGGATTTCCGCGCGATCCCGCTGCGACGGATCGGGAGGCCGGTGCACAGTGGAGCACCACTGCGGAAAATCGCCGCACCCCGCGACTCCCTCGCGCGGCCCGCCGCGTTATCATCGCCCAAACGTAGTCATCATCGCGCCCCTCTGATGAAACGCTTGCCGCATGAGTTCCGATGCCGTCACGTACGATCCGTATGCGCTGCCGCCTGATGCCGTCCTGGAGCCCCCCGCTACGACGTGGGAGGCGCTCCGTAAGATCGGCCCGGGGATCATCCTCGCCGGAACCATCGTCGGCTCGGGCGAGCTGATCCTGACGACGAGCTTCGGCGCGAAAAACGGGTTCGTCTTCCTGTGGCTGATTCTCTTCAGTTGCGTCATCAAGGTCTTCGTCCAGATCGAGCTGGGGCGGTACGCGATCTCCTCCGGACGGCCGACGCTCGGCGCGCTGGATGAGCTCCCCGGCCGCGGCCGGTGGGGACACCCCCTCGTCTGGTGGTGGTTCCTGATGATGCTCTGCACGGTCTTCCAGCTTGGCGGGATGACCGGCGGGATCGGGCAGGCGCTGAACCTCGCCTTTCCCTCGCTCTGCAACGGCACCGCGGAAGCCTTCGCCCGGGTGTCGCCGGCACTCGGGCAGTACGTTCACAAATACCCCGAGTTTCCGTGGGCCGTCCTGACCTGCTTCGTCACGATGGCGCTCATCTATCACGGGAGCTATCGCCGGATCGAATGGCTCACGACGTTCATCGTCGTCTCGGTGACGCTCATCACCGTGACCGCGGCAGTCGCCCTCGGCTGGACCGACTACCCCGTCCGGGCGAGCGACATCGCCGAGGGGCTGAGGTTCCAGGTCCCCCGCGACGGCCTGTGGACCGCGATCGCGGTGTTCGGGATCACCGGGGTCGGAGCGACGGAGCTCTTCTATTACCCGTACTGGTGTCTCGAGAAGGGGTATGCCCGGTTCACCGGCCGGGCCGAAGAGACCGAGGCGTGGGCCAACCGGGCCCGCGGCTGGATTCGCGTGATGCACCTGGACGCGTGGGTCAGCATGGTCGTGTTCACGATCTCGACGGTCGCCTTCTATCTGATGGGGGCGGCGGTGCTCCATCCGCAGAACCTGCACCCCAAGGGGGCGGAGCTGATCGACACCCTCTCGAAGATGTTCATCGGCCCGTTCGGAGCCTGGACCCGGACGCTGTTCTTGATCGGGGCGTGCGCGGTGCTGTTCAAGACGCTGTACCTCTCCTGCGCCGCCAACAGCCGCCTGACCGCCGACTTCCTGACGCTGACAGGGATCGCTCCCTCTCCCACCGCGCCGCAGCGGGTCCGGATGATCCGGCGGTTCTGCCTGATCTTTCCGATGCTGGCCCTCTTCTTCTACATCGTCGCCCGCGATCCGCAGCTGATGGTCAAGTTCGGCGGGATCGCCCAGGCGATGACGCTGCCGATGATCGCCCTCGTGGCGGTGTTCTTTCGGTATCGCCGGGTCGACCGGCGTTTGCAGCCCTGGCTGATTACCGATGTGCTGATCTGGGTGGCGGTGGTGTCGATCGTGGTGGTGGGGGCGTTTGCGATCGTGGACAACGGGCGGCAGCTGGTGGAACTGCTGACGAAGCCGGCGACGGCCCCGATCGAAGCCGCTCCCCCTGCGCCCCCCGTCGGAAAGTAGCGCGACCGGTTCTTCGACCGCAACCAGGGACGCGACACGCCGCGGGTTCCTCCATAGACTCTCTCGATGCGATTCCTTGTGACAGGGGGCGGGGGTTTCCTCGGCCGATATCTCGTTGAGCAGCTCCTGGCGCGGACCGATGGTCCGCATCAGGTCCGGATCTTTTCCCGTGCGGCGTATCCGGAGCTGGCGGCCCTCGGAGTCGATGTCTGCCGGGGGGACCTGACCGATCCGGTCGCCGTCACCGCCGCCTGCCGTGATCAGGACGCCGTCTTCCACACCGCGGCGGTCCCCGGCGTCTGGGGGAGCTGGCAGAAGTACCACGCGACCAACACGCTTGGGACCGAGAACGTTCTGGCGGGCTGCCGGCAGCAGGCGGTTCCGCGGCTGGTCTACACGAGTTCTCCCAGTGTCGTCTACGACGGCCAGCCGCACGAAGGGGCCGACGAGTCCCTGTCGTACCCCGACCCCACGACCTATCTCTGCCACTATCCGCACTCCAAGGCGCTCGCCGAGCAGGCGGTCCTGGCGGCGAACGGGCCGCAACTGGCGACGGTGGCCCTCCGGCCCCACCTGATCTGGGGGCCGCGCGACAACCACCTCATTCCACGGCTGATCCAACGGGCCAAGTCGGGACGGCTGGTGCGCGTGGGGGACGGCTCGAACCGGATCTCGATGTCCTACGTCGAGAACGCCGCCGCCGCGCACCTGCAGGCGTTCGAGGCCCTGCTGGCCGGCGGCCCGACCGCCCCCTGTGCCGGCAAGGCCTACTTCATCAATGAGCCGGAGCCGGTCTTCCTGTGGGACTGGGTCAACGAGCTGCTGTCGCTCGCGGGGCTTCCGCCGGTGAAGCGGTCGATCTCGAAACGGACCGCCTGGAACATCGGAAAGGTGTTCGAGACCGTCTACGGCACGCTCCGATGGAAATCGGAACCGCCGATGACCCGCTTCCTCGCCGCCCAGCTCGCCGAGTCCCACTGGTACAGCATTGCCGCCGCCCAGCGGGACTTCGGTTACGCCCCGCAGGTCTCCGTCGAAGAGGGGATGAAGCGGCTCGAGCCGGAGCTCAAGCGGCTCGCCGGGAAGCGGTAAGGCTGCGGGCCGCACCCTCGCCACCGGGGTCGAGCAGACGATCCGAGCGCAGCCGTTCCATCCAGGATCAGTCCCCCTTGGCTCTCGCCGGTCTTCATGCGCGGCATAGAGTTTGCCTTCAGGTTCCCGCAGCACTCCGTCCCCCAGAACGTCAGCGATTTCTGGCGTTCCCCACCCCAGATGCATGCAGCGACGCTGATTCTTTAAGCAGGCGGGCGAGACCTGTGGAATGAGTCGCTGACGGCACCGCTCGAACCGGCGCAACCCCTTCGGCTTCCGCGATGAGGTTGCGCGCCCCGCCGGCCGCCCTTGCCTGCACCCCACTGAAAACACCCCCGCGCTGCGCCTGCTCTGTACTCCCTCCCTCCTGAGGAATCGATGTCGAGACGTTCGGGTTTTACGTTGATCGAACTCCTGGTCGTGATCGCGATCATCGCCGTGTTGGTGGCGATCCTGCTCCCCGCCGTGCAGCAGGCCCGCGAGGCGGCCCGCGCCAGCCAGTGCCGCAACAACATCAAGCAGCTCGGAATCGCGCTCCACAGTTATCATGAGACTCATTCGGTCCTCCCCCCCGCCAACATCGCCCGCTGCGGCACGCCGATGCTGAACGCGACCGGGCTGACGATGCTCCTCCCGTTCATGGACCAGGGGCCCCTCTACAACAAGTTCGACCTGAGCGGTGCGGTCTCGACCCATCCGTCGGTGACCGGCGCGGTCGCCACCTCCGACCCGACGACGAACGGCAATGCTGTCCTCGTCAAACAGCGGCTGCCGATCTTCCTTTGCCCTTCGGACAGCGGAAACTACATCATCCCGGATACGACGGCCCACTACGGGATCTCGGCGACCAACACCGGGACCGGCGGAGCCCGGACCTGCTACGACTTCTCGACCGCGACGCCGCTGACCACCTGCGAAGCCCCCTGGACCAGCCTGCCCCCCACGACCCGGCGGATGTTCGGCGACAACAGCCATTGCCGTCTTGGTGACATCAAGGATGGCACGAGCAACACCGTCGCCATGACCGAGACGCCGCTGCTGGTCTACAACGGCAGCGGCGGCCCCGCGTGGGGTTACCGCGGCTGGTGCATGCTGGGGATCAACCTCGATGCCCCGATCAACGACCGCTACTGGCCCTACAGCACCCCGCCGATCACGATGCCGATGGGGGCCAACGGAACGTGGGGCCAGCCCGGCAGCTCGCATGTCGGCGGCGTTCACTTCCTGATGGGGGATGGCTCGGTCCACTTCGTCAGCGAGAACATCGACACTGTCACGCGGCAGCGGCTCGCCTACATCGCCGACGGCAACCCGCCTGCACCGCTGTAAGTCTTCGGGTTCCTCGCGCCGTGCGACCGGTCGCGCGGCGTTCCCGCTCCCGCATCCCGGGCAGGGGCCGCATGCCGCGTCCCGCTCCCGATCCGCACCAGTCTCCCGCATCGAGGTTCGAACGTGCTGCGTCTTGGATGGATTGCGTGTCTCGTGTCTGCCGCAGGTCTCGCCGGCTGCGGCGGGTCGTCCCCTGCGGCGGTGCTCCCGACGACGGTTCCGGTCGGCGGAGTCGTCCTGCTCGATGGCAAACCCCTTCCGCGGGCGAGCGTGAAGTTCATTCCCCGTGGCGCGACCAAAGGAGTCGAGTGCTACGGCATCACCGACGACATGGGGAAGTACGAACTGATGCAGATGCGGGGCGGAACCGGCGCCCCTCCGGGGGAGTACATGGTGGTCGTCAACGCCTTCGCAAAGCCAGACGGCACGCCGGTCTCGATGGGCCCGGGCGATCCCCCGCCAGCGAATGTCGGCGCGGTCGAGTCTCTCCCCCCACGGTACAGCAGCTACAGGGAGTCGAAGCTGATGGCCCAGGTCTCGGCCAGCGGCGGCGAGTTCAAGTTCGACCTGAAGAGCCGCTGACCCGCCCTCGCCAGACCGGACGGATCAGCCGTCCGGCTCATGTGCGCCCTTCTCTCTCTCCTCATGCAGCCAACCTGTGCTCCGGCGGCCATCCTTTGGGTTGCCTGTCGACTGTTTGATGCGGCATAGGGTTTGCCTGAGAGATGGAGTAGCGCTCCACACGACGAGAAATCGTCATATGTGCCAGTCTTAGTCACAAACCGTCAGCAACATCGCTCAGACCTTGGGCACTCCCCCGGGCGAGGCGGACGTTTTCCCAGATCTGATTGACTGTTTCGGATTGCTTCCGCGGTTCCTGCCCGACGTACGTCGGCATCCGCGTGACAAATCCTCTATCGGTGAGCCTGCGCGCTCCATCCACATCGTTCGAGGGACTCAATGACCAGACGCAAGGGTTTCACGCTGATCGAGCTGCTCGTGGTGATTGCGATCATCGCGGTGCTGGTGGCGATCCTCCTCCCAGCGGTCCAGCAGGCTCGCGAGGCGGCCCGCGCTGCTCAGTGCCGCAACAACATGAAGCAGCTCGGGATCGCGCTTCACAGCTACCATGAGACCCATGGAGTCCTGCCACCGGCCCACATCGGCCGGTTCACGAGCAAGACTTACAACATCTCAGGACTCTCGCTGCTGCTCCCCTACATCGAGCAGACGTCGCTCTACAACAAGATGAACTTCAGCGAGTCGATGCAGACCTGGAATGTCCAGGCAAATGCCTACAGCACAACCGCTTCTGATCCCGCCACGACCGGCAATGCGGCGCTCGTCAAGACATTGATTCCGACGTTCCTCTGTCCCTCGGACAGCGGCAACCCGATCATCACCGCGACCGGTGCGAACTACGGGATCTCGGCAACGAACACAGGGACCGGTGGAGCCAAGACCTGCTATGACTTTGTGACCTATGGCTCCGCCTACATCCAGGGGCTCGAAAACTGGCAGGGACAGTCGACAGGAGTTCGTCGAATGTTCGGAGACCACAGCACCTGTCGGGTTGGAGACATCAAGGACGGCTCGAGCAATACCGTTGCCATGGCGGAAACCACACTCGATGTCGCGAACGGCGGGACGAATGCTTGGGGTTATCGGGGGTGGGTGATGGTCGGTCTTGATCTCGCTGCTTACTCGATCAACAACTGGACCTACACGAACGCCTCCGGCACGACCAAGTATCCTCAGGGAAAGCTGGGGAGTTGGGCTTATACCGGCAGCCTCCATACCGGCGGAATCAATGTTCTGATGGGGGATGGTGCCGTCCGGTTCCTGACTGAGAACATCGACACGACGACCCGCCAGAAGATCGCTTACATCGCCGACGGGTTGCTGCTCAGCGAGTTCTAGAATGCGGCGGGATCGGGCTTGGCCGGAATCCAAAGACTTTTGGCTCTAGGTTCCCGGACGGCTCGCATTTCTGCGCCGCACTCGGGCGTCGACAGACGCCCCGTTCCCGGACACCCCCGTAGTTGGGGCGATAATTCGGGATTCGCAGTTCTCTTCATTCAGATTCGAGGTCAGGTATGAATTCGGCAGGCTCAGCGTTTCGGCTTTGGACCTGCGGTCTCATGTCGGCTGCGCTCAGCGGATGCGGAGGGAGCCCTCCGCCGGTGAAGACTCTTCCGGCGACGGTTCCGACCACGGGTGTGGTCAAGATGGATGGAAAGCCACTGTCGCTGGCGACGGTCGTGTTCGTCCCGTCGGGAGCAACGAAGGGGGTCGAGTGTATTGGCGTCACCGACGAAGCCGGCAAGTTCTCGCTTCAGCAGATGAGAGGCGACAGCGGGGCTCCTCCAGGAGAATACCGCGTCGTCGTGAGCCGGATGGTCAAGGATGGCAAGCCGATCCAACTTGGCCCCGATGAGTTTCCGGCCAATGTTGGGGCCACCGAGTCGTTGCCCCTTAAGTACAGCAACCCCTCTGAATCGACCCTCGCAGCAGTCGTCCCGCCGGGAGGAGGGGAGATTCCGATCGAGCTCAAAAGCCGCTAGCAAGACTTCTCGGTGAGGCGCTCCTGAGCCCTGCGGCGATGTCATGTTCGCCCGCCCGACCAATACGCCGCTCCTTGCCTGATCATTCTCCGTCTGCGGTGGTCGGTTTGAGTATACGGACCGCCTCATGCCTCTGCGTGAGATCGTTCCGTCCGCTTCCAGACTCCCCCTTGGGACTGGCGCATCCACCGCCCCAGACCCACAAACAGCGCCACGTTCATATTCACGAACAGGGCCGCCACCTTCAGCAGCTTCCCCGCTATCCCCGGTATCGTCACACGACTCCCCAGGTATGCGGCGCCATACAGCCCCGCCTGCACGGCGAACAGGACGCGATAGAGCGGATGCCCGAGCAAAGCGGCATTCGCCACCAGCATCGCCAGCATCCAGATCGGGCCCAGCCACCGCAGCACCTTGTGCGACCAGAAGGCCCACGCCACCCGCCCATGCCACGGGGCGAGCAAACCGGCCAGCCACACCAGACTCTGAAACCCACCCGCCCCGATCCGCGCCCGACGATGAAACTCGTCCGCGATCGATGGGGCTGTCTCTTCATGGGCCACCGCCGTCTTGTCATAGACCAGCCGGTGCCCCGTCTCGTGAATCCGCATCCCGATCAGAAAGTCATCGACGATCGTGTTCGCCGGAATCGGCCGCCACAACGACTTGCGAATGGCATAGATCGCCCCGTTCGCCCCCAGGAGCGCTCCGATCTTCCCTTCGCTCGCTTTGACGAAGTTCTCGTACCGCCAGTACAGCCCGTCGACGTTCTTCCCCGTCGCCCCATCGGTCAGGATCAGTTTCCCGACCACCCCCCCGACCTTGGGATCGGCAAAGTGCCGCACGATCCGCTGCGTCGCGTCCGCGTCGAGGAATGTGTTCGCGTCCGAGAACAGCAGGATCTCGCCGGTGGCTTCGGGAACAACGTCATTGAGGACCGACGCCTTTCCCCGCCGCTGCGGGAACTGCAGCAGCCGAACCCGCGGGTCCTCGAATGCCGCCACGATCTGACCAGTCCGGTCCTCCGCCCCGTCGCACCCGACCAGGACATTGAACTTCTCAGCGGGATACTCGGTCCGCGCCGCGTTCTCGAGCCGCTCCTGAATGAACCGCTCTTCTTTGTAGGCGGCCACCACCAGCGACACCGTCGGCCACTCGGTCACCGCGCACGGCTCAGGCACGGATGGCTGCCGCGCCACCCGCCCCCACAGCCCGACCAGCACCGGGTACAGCACGTACGAGTACGCCAGGAGCCCGAAGGCTCCCCAGAAGACCCACTCGGCAATCCGCTCGATGGTCATGTCGTCACCATTCCGGATTTCGCAAACCCGCGCTTCGCGCTCGGCGCCGCTTCCTGATCCACTGCATCCTGATCCGTCGCGGCCGCAATCGGCCGGGCGGCGGCGACCCACATGTAGTCGGTCGCCAGGTCATCGAGTGCGTAGCGGGCATAGTCGGGATGAATCGCCGGCCGGCCGGCCTTCAGCTCGGTGAGCGCCTTCTCGTCGACCCGCGTCCGCCGGACGCGGACTTCGCAGCCGACGTCTTCAAACAGCGCGTCGTAGTCGCTCGCCCGCAGGCGGTTGTGGTACGCCAGCCCGCTTCCCCCGTACCAGTGCCACTCCTTCTCGGAGAACTGCAGGAAGTTTGCGGTGTGGAGCGAGCCCTTGCCGTGGGCATAGTGATCGCCGGGATTGAAGCGGTGCACCAGCAGTCCTCCGGGAACGAGGACCCGCATCGACTCGCTGTGGATCTCCCGCTGGATCTCGAGCGGAATGTGTTCAAGGACGTTCGAGCTCACCACGAGATCGATCGACTGCTCCGGCAGCCCCGTTGCCCGGGCATCGGCCGGACAGCGGTAGTCGATACCCCACGAGGCGAGCAGCTTCGGCAGAGTCTCCTGCGATGCGGTCGCGCGGCGGTACCGCTCCCGCAGGATCGAGTAGTCGAGTCCCGTCGCGGCCGAGATCCGCGGCAGCTGCGCCTCGAGGACTCGGGCAGTCTCGAGAGCGTAGGCGTGATTGAGCCAGGGGTTGATGTCGAGCGAGACGATCCGCTGCGCCCCGAGCAGGTGGAACACCATCGGAACGAACGGCCGCCAGCCGGTCCCGACTTCGAGGACCACTGCCCCTTCGATCCGGCTTTCGGCCTGCCGCGTCATCTCGACCAGTTCCAGGGCCCGGCCGACCCCTTCACAGGGGCTGAGCCGGTTGGTGCCGCCGACCCGCTGCAGGAGGTGGTACAGGGCGCTCCCCGCCGGAATGCGGGAGAGGATCGCGAGAATGTGGGCCTTGGTCCGCCAATGCATGGGGAAACGCCGTCTGAAGAGGTCAAAGCTCGATCGGTTCCGCGCGGAAGGTGCCCGACGCGCCTCGGGAGCGGAACCTCTCAAACCTAGCTCAGGCCTTTCCCGGGGGTGGTGGGGAATATCGAGAAGTCGGGTCACTCCGAATGGGGGAGTGGCGCGATGTCGGGATCGGGAGACCCGAGAGGGGTTGATGCGAAAACGCAACACCCACCCAGCGTCGCCCGGGCTCGGCAAGAAACGTAACCGACGGCCAACACTCGAGTTGCCGCCCGAATGGCATCTCTCCAGCGGCCCCGATACCCTACCGGATCGCGCGCGCCTCGCCGGATTGAAGCGCCTTCCTCGCCCTCCACCCCCTCCCCCCCGCCGACGGCGAACACACGGATGTCCCAGGTCACCACGCTCCGCCGCTCCATCACGCGGCACATCGAGCGAGAGGAAGAGGCCACCCAGCGGCCGCTCGACTTCCGGCTCATCAGCCGGATCCTCAGCTACACCCGCCCCTACCCCCGGCTGCGGTTCTGGCTGTTCGTCACGGTCATCCTCCGCTCCATCCAGCTCCCCGCCCTGACCTGGGCGATCGCCGCCGTCATCAACGGCCCGATCAGCCGTGGCGACTACCAGGGGATCGCCTGGGGGGCGGTCGGCTTCTTCCTGCTGGCGGTCTCGACCCAGGTGGTCATGCACTACCGCCAGCGGCTTGCGCTCGAGCTCGGGGAGTTCGTGGTCACGGACCTGCGGAACGCCCTCTTCGCGCACATCCAGCAGATGCCGATGCGGTGGTTCCACAAGACCAAGGTCGGCCGGGTCATCAGCCGCATGACCTCCGACATCGAAGACGTCCGGATCGGCGTGCAGGAAGTCCTGTTCGTCAGCCTCGTGCAGTTCGGCCAGATGGGAATCGCCGCCACCGCGATGATCTGGTACGACTGGTCGCTGTTCCTGATTGTCCTGGGCCTCGCGCCGGTCATCGCTCTCACCAACCATTACTTCCACCGCAAGCTGAGCGTCGCGCTCCGAAACATGCGGGAGTCCTTCAGCCGGGTCACCGCGACCCTCGCCGAGTCGGTCCTCGGCATCCGTGTGACGCAAGGGTTCGTCCGCCAGGAAGAGAACGCCCGGATCTTCGCCGAGCTGGCGACCGACCACTCCAAATTCAACACGACCGTCATCAAGACCCACGGGATCTTCATCCCGCTCCTTGAGCTCAACAGCCAGATCTTTCTGGCGATCCTGCTCCTCGTCGGCGGCCTGCGGGTTCTCAGCCCCGAACCCTCGACGACGATCGGCGACCTGGTCGGGTTCTTCTTCATGGCGAACCTGTTCTTCTCGCCGGTCTCGGTCCTCGGCGGCCAGTACAACCAGGCGATGACCGCCATGGCCGGCGCGGAGCGGCTGTTCGGCCTGCTCGATACCCCCCCCGAATGGGTCGACCCGCCCGACGCGATTGCCCCGGAGGGCCTCCGGGGCGAGGTCGAGTTCCGGAATGTCGACTTCGGCTACGACCCGGGCCGGCTGGTCCTCAAGGGGATCCAGTTCCACGTCCGGCCCGGGCAGACGATCGCCCTCGTCGGGAAGACCGGCAGCGGCAAATCGTCGATCGTCAATCTGATCTCGAAATTCTATCTCCCGACCTCCGGCGAGGTCCTGATCGACGGCCACGAGATCCGGCGGATCAGCGGGCCGGGTCTGCACCGGCACATGGGGAGTGTCTCGCAACAAAACTTCCTGTTCTTCGGCTCGGTGGCGGACAACATCCGGATCGGAAAACCAGACGCCACGGATGCCGAGCTGCACGACGTCCTGCGGCGACTCGACTGCGAAGACCTGCTGGAAGACCTCCCGAAGGGGCTGGAGACCTCGGTCGGCGAGCGCGGAGTCACGCTCTCGGTCGGCCAGCGACAGCTGATCTGTTTCGCCCGCGCTCTCATTGCCGATCCCAAAATCCTGATTCTCGACGAAGCGACGAGCAGCATCGACAGCCACACCGAGATGCGGCTGCAGAAGGCGCTCACGATCCTGCTCGCCGGTCGGACCAGTTTCGTGGTGGCGCACCGGCTGAGCACGATCCGCCACGCGGACCAGGTGCTGGTCCTCGACCACGGCGAGATCATCGAACGGGGCCGCCACGACGAGCTCATCGCAGCCAACGGCGTCTACGCCGGCCTCTACCAGAAATTCGTCACCAGAGCGTAGCCCCAGCGTTCCGCTGGACCGGGGCGGCGTCGCACGATGGGTTGCGCTAAGGAGGCTGCGACGCCCAGGCGCGCTGTGTGGGAGGCCGGTTGCGGGGGCGGGGCTCGGGAGCGCCCGCGGTTAAGCCGCGGACGACAGTCCGCGATCGCACGCGGGGTGTCTCGCCGGGCCGCAGGTTTCGTGTGGCACGCCCTGCTAAGGGCGTGGCCGAACGTCGCTGGACGTTGAGAGCGCAAGTGACGCACGAGAGCCTGCCAGAGTGCCGGAGCTCCCTCCCCTCGCCAGAAGCGTTCCCCGACAGGGAACCTCCCCACCGTCGCGGAACTCTCTCCCTGGCCGCGCCCCTCCCACCTGACACAAGAACCGACATCGCTGTCGCCCCCTCCCAGGTCATCAGCGCCAGGCGCGTTCTCCTCCCGCCCGAAAGGCGCCCCAGTCCCCCAGCCAGGCCCACCGGGCCTGGTCACACTCGCCTCCATCTCCTCTGAGGCCGGAAGGGCCGATCCCTCGTCCACCCAATCCGGCTCAGCCGCGCCCCACCTGACACAGAAGTCGAGATCGCTGTCGAAGCTTCCCGAACCATCGGCTTCGGCAAACTCCTCTTCCGAATCCGCGTCTTCACTCACGAGGTCCATCGCGGCCTCGTCCGGAACCCACTCGACCGAACCGAGGTTCTCACCCGCCGCCCACCGCTGCAGCTTCTCCTCGTCCACCGGACCGCAGGCCACCGTCCCTGTAATGCCGCGCGCCGCAGCCCATTCGGCATACGTGACCGGCTCGCCGCACTCGGCGATGGGAGGGACCGGCGGACGGGGAGGCCGAGGAGGAGCCGGCGGCATCGGCCCCGTCATCCGCGGCAGTGTCGGCCGGGCCACCTCCTCCCGATCCCACCTGACACCCAGACCCTCCTCACGCGACTGCCGCTGAAGCTCCTCCCGGATCCCGCCGAACTTCTCGGGATCCCTCGCTTCCAGAAGCCGCATCAGGAGCGTGTCGGAGTACCGGATCTCATAGCCGATCACTTCGCCGCGGTAGAACTTCGGAATCTTCACCCCGTAGACCGCCCGCTGCCACAACTCGTCTTCCAGCTCAGCCGCCCGCCGCTGCTCCACCAGATCAAACGCCTCCCGGTACGTCTCCGAAGTCCGCAGCGCCCCGTAATGCAGCTCCCGCGAGCACCCCGCCCGCGCTGCCGCCGACTTCACCTGGCCAGTCACCTGGTAGGCGTCGAGAAATCCTTGTTGTCGTTCGGTAATGAGCTTGTTCATCGCATTCTCAATCGTCCACGGACTCTCCCATCTCCTCGCCTCCCACCAGCGGGGAGGCGGGGAACTCGTTCTCACCTCTCAGTCGGCGCGCCACCACCGCACCAATCCAGTAGGGAAGGCAGAACTCGCCACCCGGCGTTTCAGACCACAAGTTGCCGCACGGCAAGATTGTGAAGACGGCTCCGGCGGCGCGCATCTGCACGCACGGACGGGCGCACAACCGAGGCCGATCTGCGCCCGAAAGTGCACGCACGAAGGCGAGCTGGCGGCTCTGCGATCAGCTTCCCGGGAAATTGACTCGTGTTAATTCTCCGACCTCCGATAGCCCGGCCGGGCGCAGCGGGATTACCCTCCCCCAAGTGAGGGGTTTCCAAGGAGGGTCGAATGACCGGGACTGCACCAAAACGTCGCCGCTGGCCATGGGCGGTTCTCGCCCTCGGTCTGATTGTCGCTGGCGGGCCGCTTGCTTGGCGGTTCCGCCCCATGAACTCGACTGAGACAGCTCTTGTCGGGCGGTGGACGTGGACTAAGTACGGAAACACCTGCGACTTTGAAGCGAACCGTCGCTACACGCTGAAGCGCCGAGGCTTCGCGGCGCTCACAGGGAGGTGGAGTGCATCTGCATCCTCGATTCGCCTGTCACCGGACGCAGCGGGATCTCCAGGACTGTTGAGCCGGCAGACTCTGAGGCGTGCCCAGTCATTGCTTTTCCCTCCGTCGGGGATCCCTCTGCGGATGGATGGCCCCAACCATGTTTGGTTCGGCGACTCGAAGCTGGACCGAGTCACTGCCGAGGTTACGCCGATCGCTCGTCGACCAGAATAGTCGAGGTGTTGGATAGGGGGAGATACCGAGGAAGCCCCCGACCCCGGCTCCCGCGATCCGGTTCTATGGGGCCGAGCGATCGCGTGCGGGGGACGCAACTGCCGTTTTGTGCGGTAGACGCCCCTCCGTACTTCGCGTCCGACTTGGTCTTCGCCGGAACCCATTCGGCGGGTGGCATGCCGGTCAACAGCAATCAAACATCAAATACCACTTGCCGTCGTTCGCAGAAAGGTAGCCGATGCCACTATCCCCGTACGAATAGTTCTCGGTCATGTCGATCTGCAGATCGAAGGCTCCTGGATACTGTTGAGAAGACTGAATCGGCGTCGGCCAACCACCGATCTTGATGCCGGACTGGTTGACGAACTCGAGCCGCTCGTCGTCACACAATGCCGAGTAGACGGTGTCGTCAAACAGCTCACCGTACTTGCTGATCGAGGGATAGTCCGAGTGCTTTCTCCACTTCACCGCACGAAAGTCATACGACTTGGCATCTGCCGGCATTCGAAGTGGTTCGAGCCTGTCATCCCGCAGGTATTCGCGAACGACCAAATCGCCAACATTGTGATCCGATACGGCTTCGGCACCGTGGAATTCAGGATTGAGGAAAAAGCAAACGGTCTGACGACGGTGGAATGGGCCACCCGCCCCTTTAATCTCGGCGCAAACAATCTGAAGCCATGGCATGAGTGGTTGGCCAGCGGCGGTTGTCGGCCAACTCTCGCCGGACTTCCCCCAAAACACGCCTCCAGTGCCGGACACAAGGTGCGACGGCTGAGGTGCCGGCGATTCTTCGTTGCCCAGGAAGCAGTCCACCACCTCATGGGCAATCACTGCTCTAGCGGTTTCGATGTCCGAAATCTTCATTTCCGATCGGCTCAGATCCGGGATCGCTCGCCTGCCAGTCCAGCCGGTTGCGTTCCAACGCACCATCGCCCGGGTCGCTGCGCGGCAGGCCTGCTTCGAAGCATGGCGGACTCACCATCCCCGTGCAAAGCCCGGTCGTGGATCTCCCATCGACGGCGGGGTGACCGGGTCTGGACCAACGGGAAGGCCCGGCAAACGTTGCTGAGCAACCCTGTGCGGGAGACGCGACTGCTCTTTCGGCGGCGCACCCCCTGTTCACTTCGCATCCGGCTTGGCCTTCGCCGCCGGCGCCCATTCGGGCTCGAGGAACTCCTTCCGGATCCTCTCCGGGTTCTCCGTCAGGAACGGACTCCCGTCCTGTGAGTTCCAGTATTCGTAGAACGCTGTCCGTAACTTCGGGTCGGTGATCTTGAACTCCCCGTTCGCCTCCAGGTCCTCCAGCCATTTGCGGTTGGCGTCGTACGCCTCGAGCCCTGCCTGCTGCCATAGGATCCGCCCCCCGCCGTAGGTGTCGTAGAGGTGCTTCTGGAACTTCCAGTTCTTCAGCATGAAGCTGGCGAACATCCGCCCCGGCGGCTTCCTCTGCAGATCGAGGAACTCGCGCTCGTGCTCCAGCTTCTCGCGCTGCTCGGCTGAGAGGTCTTTGGCCTTGAGCTGCTCCTCGATCCTGGCACGCTTCTCCCGAAGCTCCGGCAACTCGTCCCGAATCCGCTCCGCGTGCTGACGATCGAAGACCTCCTGCGCGGCGGCGAGTTCCGCCTCGGTCGGCTCGATCTCCGCCTTGTGCCGCTTCCGATACTTCGCCGCCGCCGGCCGCGCGAACAGAACGTGCAGCTCGGTCGCGATCGCGGACTTGGTCTTCGACCGGATCTCGTCCCGATAGACCGGTTTCCCCTGCACCTCGCCGATTTTCTCCCGCGACTCCGGGTCCGCCACCAGCGGAGCCCCAACCGCAAGCAGGATGAACGCCGTCACCACCAGATGAAGCCGGGACATCGCAGTGCCTCCTGAAACGTCGTGGCGCGAAGCGGCCCCCATTGTCCTCAGGACAAATCAGGATCGCCAGGTGAGAGCGGTCCCCACGCACCGCCCGCCGGGTGGCCGGGTCTGGACCAGGTTCCCGCTTTCCGAGTCAGGACGAGTTCCGCCCCTTCTTTCGAAGCGCGGCTCCCGCCCCCCTGGTCAGAAACTTGCGCTCGAAATTCGAACAAAATCGTTAGCCGGAAGAGGTCCCCGCTACCTGTGGTCCTGACAGCAAAGACCGCAAAGTCGGCGGGTTGAGCTCACGCGGCAGATTCGCGGCGGTCGATACAGGTGACAGGTCTCATCAGGGGGAATGACCTATGCGACGCATTCGCTGCGCGTCTGTGTGGCCTCGCGCCACTGCCAATCTGCTTTCGATCACCGCGGCTCTCGCGCTCGGCACGACCGGGTGTTCGAAGTCGAGTGCGGTCACCAAGCTTCCCGAAGCCTCGTCCGGCACGGCCGCCATCGAGGCGGACGAGCAAGCCGTCGCGCAAAAGCGCGAAGAGGCGCTCGCCGGGGGGAACAAGAAGCCCGGGGCCGGTTCCGGCTCCGCCTCGGGACGGACGTCGCTCGACGACTCGACCGCCCAGGCCCCGACCCGGCCCGACAAGCGGCCCGCCGGTCCGACGACGATCGACCGCTCGGGACTCGCCCAGTCCGCTCCGGAAGGCCCCGCTGCCACGCCGCGGCGGCCCGCCGCTCCGCGGACCGTGGAGATGCTCGAGGCTCCGGAAGTCGCGGGGACCACCCGCCCGGGTCCCGACGTCGCCCGCCGTCCGGCGACTCCCGACCGCGAAGGAGTCGTCCGGTCGAACCAGATCGCCGGCGCCTCGTGGGCCGGGACCTCGACCAAACAGCAGGTCGCCCCGGTCTCGCGGGAGATGCCCGGGCACACCGACCTCGACTTCGAAGAGATCCCGCAGCGGAAGCCGCTGGCGAAGGGCCCCGCCGCCGATCCGTCCCAGGCCGACCCGGCCAAAGGGGCGACTTCCCGGACCCTCGCCTCCCGCGGCGCTGCCCGCCCGAACACGCCGGCCCGGACCAGCGACGACGGAGTCGCAGTCGCCAAGCTGGCTGCTCGCGAGACGGCTGCCGCGCCCCGCTCCTCCGCCAGCCAGACCCGTTTCCAGGTCGACCGCCTGATGTCGACCTCGCGGGTCCAGCTCAGCCAGGGAGAACTCTTCTCCGCCTACCGGACCGCGCTCCTCGCCGAGCGGGTCGCCACCCGCGAGAACGTCTCGTTCAGCGGTGAGGAAGAGCAGCCGGGGGACCTCGTCCGGCTGATCGATCGAGAAATCCAGCTCGCCGGCGTCGAATCGGGCCGCTCGAGCCGCCACGTTGCCTCGTCCGCTCCGGAGGCTTCGGCCGACACCGGGGAAGTCGCGGCCGCCTTCGGCGACGCCAGCAGCCGGTTCGCCGCCTGGCGGTCCGAAGACGAAGTCCGCGGCGGCCTGAAAGTCCGGACCGCCTCCGACGTCCGGAGCAGCGGCTTCGCGTCGCTCGACCGCAAGCCGTTCGAGGCCGAGCGGACGATCGCCCGGACTCCGTCGCTGCCGGAACCGAGCTGGAAGACCGACAGCTCGCCGGTGGTCCTCAGCAGTGCCATCGCGACCGACGACAACTTCCCGCCGAAGTTCCCGTCGAACCAGATCGTTCCCGCCATCGAAGAGCAGGCCGACCTCCGGCCGCTCGGGAGCCCCAAGGGGCTGGACGCGCCGCTGCTCGTCCCGTCGCTCGAACTCCCGGCGCAGGTCGTCGAGAGCGGCTCTTCGAAGCAGGACCTCGCCCTTGCTACCGGCGGCCCGCTGCTGCCGAAGGCCGGAGCGGCGAGCTCTGCGGTCGACAGCATCTGGGACGAAGAGCTGGTGCAAAGCGGGACACCCGGAGAGTCGAAGCTCGGCCGGATCCTCGGCTGGGGTGTCGCCCTCGCCGGAGTGGCGTCGGTGCTGCTGTTCGGCCTCGTCCGCCGGGCGCGGGCGGCCCGCCGCGGCAGCTAGCCAGCTGCGAGTCTCATAGATTCTTCAAATGGGGGCCGTGCGCCCCGCGTTGAGTCGGCGTCGCCCGTGGCGTGAAGATCCTTCACGCCACGGCGCTGGCGCCTGGCTCCGCCGCACATTAGCGCATTCCTCTGGGCCCTGCTGGCCAAAAAATCGGAACGAAGTTTTCGATTTCGCCGAAAGATCGTCATCTCTCATGCGTCTTCGTGCGTAGTCGATCGCACCAGGAGATGCACGCCGTGGAGCACGGGAGCGGGTCCCCTTCGATGGTCACCATGTCCCCTTGGTGGAATGGGTGATCGTCGCCGCCTCGTTCCGGACGGGCCTCGGGCTTCACGTCGCGCCGGGCCTCCTGGGCCACGTCCTCCCCGATCCTGTCGGCCGCCGTGGTCCGGTGTTTCGAGGGCCTCGCTCGCTTTGAGCGCCCGGCTCCCAGGGGACGTGAGATATTCCCTCCGCGGCCAGGTCGTTTGCGGTTCCGGTCTTCGCCGGATCGCGACGCGGAATCGCCGCCGCGAAGCCGTTTTCGTGTTCCCGCCGGTTCTCGTTTCGCCGGACTGCACCACCAACCTAGCACAGTGGAACTCTTTTGGGGCCGGCACTCGTGCAGCACGCGTCCTCTCTGTCGTCTTCGGGCCGCGCCTGCGGCCCTTCGTTGCCGCTGGCGGAGCTGCTGATCGTGGTGACGGGGTTCTTCGCGACCGTCTGCCTGGATGGAGCGATGGAGGTGACGGAGCGCGTCCTGCTGCACGACTACTCGGTCGCCAGCGCGCTCCACCGGATGCGGGGAGAGCTCGGGATCGAGCGGCTCACGCGGGGCTACATCGCCGAGGAGCCGATCCTCACCGCCAACACCTCATGGAGCGACGTTCGCTGGGTCGGTCAATCCCGGACCGGGCCGCCCCGGGGCTCCCGGTGACCTCTCGGGGGGCTCCCGTTGACCTGCCGGCCCGCCGGGGCAACACTGCGGGGCTTGGCAGACTGCCGACCCGCGCGAGCGGCCGGCGCAATCCGATTCGAGGGTGTCATGGCGGACCAAACCCCGCGCAATTTCAGCAATCATCAGCAGAAGATCATCTCCCGGTACTACGACAACCGGGACCAGCTCGACGAGCAGAAACTCAGCGAGCTCGTGACGAACCTGTATCTCGCCACGACCGAGAAGCAGAAGCAGAAATACTGGCAGACCGCCGAGGACGTCATGACCCGGCTCGAGGTCCCCAAGACCCGCATCGCCCACATTCTGGAGAAGAAGGACCCGGCGGTCCTGGCCGCGGTCGTCCAGGACTTCCAGACCGGCAAGCTCAAAAAGCCCGGCAAGAAGCCCCCCGAACCGAAGGGCTGAGCCGAACAGGCGGCATGCGCAGCGGAGGGATCAGGGAAAGCGGGACTCCACGGATGCGTCAGGCACTCCGCGGAGCAGGGTGAGCCGGAGCCCCCGCCGGGACACGTACTGAACTGGCCCCTTCGCCGCCTGCCCGATGCCGTTCGATGTCGCAACGTCGAATGACACCGGCTCTTCGAGTGACAACAGAAAGCCCGTCGAAGTCTGCAGGCTCGCCTTCCCCCCTTGCTTTCCGGGGTTGGTCACTGAGAACCGGAAGTCGACCTGAAGCTTCTCCGGGGAGGAGGACCCGACCTCCACCCAGCCTTCGACCGCGCGCGTCTCCCCCGCCTGCTCCGTGCGGGCAAAGAACCGCTGCCCGGGAACGACTTCGACGTCGAGCGTCGAAAGAGTCTTATCGTCCTTCTCCTCCAGCTCTTTCATTGATCCGGCTTTTGCCCCCGGGGGAGCGGCCTGTTCCTTCGACGCCCCCCGCAGCTCAACCCGGAGAATGTAACCGGGCTTCGAAAAGAGGGGGCGCTCCGCTTCCGCACCAGGCGAGAGGAGCGCCCAGCCTAGCAGCAGGCCAAGGCCAACCAGCAACGTCCGTGTCATGTCTCACCCCGCCTGTGCGCTCCGAGAGAGCGCGAACTCTACGCACGGGCCGGCCGAGACCGCCAGACAGAGTTTCGCCAGTCCACGGCGCCCCGCTCTGCCGTCAGACCGGAATCGCCCCGGCGAGCCACAGGACGAGCGTCTCGATCTGCAGCCGCTCGGAGACCCGGCTCCCCCCCTTGAGGCCGCGGTCCGCCGCAACCAGCCGGGGAATGATCCGCTCCGCCCGCGGGCGGCCGACCCGGCGGAGATACCGCTCCACCAGTTCGATCTCCTTGAAGTGGACCCCCGCCTCCTTGAGGGCGTCCTTCAGCGCGACGGTCCGGGACTTCTCGGTGGCGCTCGCGATCCGGCGGAAGACGAAGTTCATCCCCCCCAGGATCTTCTGCGGCGCTTCGCCGGCGTGAAGCAGGGTATGGAGACAGTCGAGCGCCTCCCCCGACTTTCCGTCCCGGATGGCGTTCACCATCGTCCAGGTCGTCTCCGCCTTCCAGCCGCCGACCAGCTGCCGGACCTCCTCCGCTCCGATCTTCTTGGCATCCCCCACGTAGGCGGCGAGTTTCCCCAGCTCCTGGTCGAGCAGCGTCAGCCCCGTCCCGGCCAGTTCCGGCAGGAGCGCCGCGGCGTCGCGGGTCAGCTGCTTGCCGTAGCGGGACTCCGCCTGTTCGATGAGCCACTTGGCGAGCGACGGCCCCTCCAGCTCCGAGCAGTCGAGCTCGAGCCCCATGTCGGCGATCTTCTTGGCGAGCTTCGTGTTCGACCGCCACGACTTCACGTCGAGAACCAGCGTCGAGCGGGTCGCCGGCTTGTCGCAGTAGCTCTCGAGCGCCGGCCGGTGCTCGGTGACGAAGTCGTCCGCCGTGTGGACGACGATCAGCCGGGCCGAGCCGAACATCGAAACGGTCTGCAGCTCCCCTTTGACCGCCTTGAAGTCAGACTGCTTGCCGTCGAACGAGACCAGTCCCATCGAGGCGTCCGCCTCCTCGCCGAGCAGCACGCGGGAGAGATGAGCGATGGCGCTCTGCTTGAGGTGGGCCTCGTCCCCATGCAGGACGACGACCGGCCCGAACTTGCCGGGCGCCTTGGCGAGAAACGCGGTGGCGTGCTGGGCGGGCATGCGGAAGCGACAGGAGCCTCAGGAGGGCGCGGTGCCGGGAGGGTGCAGGCCGGGGGCCGGGGCGGGCCCACGCCAGCGTCGATCATCGTTCCGGGGAGCAGTGCCGAAGGTGGGACTCGAACCCACACGCTTTTGAGGGCGGCGGATTTTGAATCCGCTGCGTCTGCCGATTCCGCCACTTCGGCCGCCAGCTGATTCCGGCGGTTGTGCGTGTTCCCCAGTTCGACCGGACTGTCTGGCGCCCGTGCGGCCCCCGGCAGGGGTCGCCGCCGCAAGGGCCGCTGGATTCACGAGATCCGGCGGCGAAGCGACAAGGCGTCAGAGACTCCGTTCGACGAGTCGATGACGGGGCGAAGTCTACCCGCTCCGGGACCGCAGGCAAACCGGCCGGTCCCCTCCATCCGCCGGAAATGCTCCCGCCCCCACGTCGAGACTTTCCACTTGACATATTCCCAAGTGGGAATATATTTAGCCGTGACCAGTCCTCAGAGCACTGCCGACCTCTTCGCCGCCATCGCCGAGCCACGGCGACGGGAGCTGCTCGGCGCCCTTGCCGGCAGCGACGGCGAGCGGGATGTCTCCTGGCTCGTCGACCTGCTCGGCTGGCCGCAGCCCCAGGTCTCCAGGCACCTCGGTGTCCTCCGCCGGGCGGGGCTCGTCCGGGCCGTCCAGCGGGGCCGGCACCGCCTGTACTCCCTCTGCGGCGAGGAGCTTCGACCGGTGTACGACTGGGTCAAAGCCTACGAACGATTCTGGGAACACCAGCTGCACCGGATCCGGGACCGCGCCGAACGGATGCACCGCGAATCGCAGCCTTTTCCGCATCCCCCTACGCCCCGTATCCCCTGAACCGACGAGGAGTTTCGATGGTCACCGCCGCTCCGTCCCACACCGAGATCCATACCGTCGACATCCGCAAGGAGCTCGTCATCGCTGCCCCGCTTGAGATCACCTTCGAGGCGGTCCTCGAGGAGATCGGCCCCGGAAGCCAGCTCCCCGACGGAACCCCGTTCCCGATGAAGATCGAGCCCTGGCCGGGGGGCCGCTGGTACCGCGACCTCGGCGAAGCAGGCGGGTACCAGTCGGGCCACCTGTGGGGGCACGTCCAGGTCATCAAGGCCCCCAAGCTCCTCGAGCTGGTCGGCCCGATGCCGATGTCCTACCCCGCCATGAACCACCTGCAGTACCGCCTGACCCCGGAGGGGGACGGCACACGGCTCGCGCTCGTCCACCGCGCGATCGGTCTCCTTTCGATGGAGCACCGCGAGGGAATGCCCGACGGCTGGCTGCACGGCATCCAGCGCGTCAAAGAGGTCGCCGAGCGGAAAGCCCGGCGCTGAGGCGGAGCCTCGTTCCCCGGTTCGAAACGGTCTGTTCTCTCGCTGCTTCTTTTCTCTCTCACCGTCCCGGACATCGCGGCGCAGGTGCGCCGGCGTGAAGGGACATCGTTCTCCCGGAGCCAAACCATGACCACGGCCACCCTGCCCGCCTCGGAACACCGCGTCGTCTCGCGCGACGAATGGATCAAACGCCGCGTCGCGCTCCTCGCGGAGGAGAAAGAGCTGACGCGCCGCCGCGACGCCCTGATGGGACAGGTCCGGGACCTGCCCTGGGTCAAGGTCGACAAGGCCTACACCTTCGACTGCCCCAAAGGGCAGGTCTCGCTGGCTGAACTGTTCGGCGACAAGAGCCAGCTCGTCGTCTATCACTTCATGTTCGACCCGACCTGGTCGCAGGGGTGCAAGTCCTGCTCGTTCATCGCCGATCACTACAACGGGATCGTCCAGCACCTCGCGCATCGGGACATCTCGTTCGTCACGATCTCGAAGGCCTCGATCGAGCAGCTCGAGGCGTTCCGGAAGCGGATGGGGTGGACTTTCCCGTGGGTCTCGGGAGCGAACAACGACTTCGGCCGGGACTACCACGTCTCGTTCACGGACCAGGAGCTGACGGAGGGGACGTCGATGTACAACTTCGTCGCCCGCCCCTACCCGATCCGCGAGCTGCCGGGGCTCTCCGTCTTCTACAAGGATGAGGACGGGGCCATCTTCCACACCTACTCGACGTTCGGGCGGGGTCTCGAAGAGTTCCTGACGGCGTACCGGTACATCGACATCACGCCGAAGGGACGCGACGAAGGCCAGACCGGCGGGATGGGTTGGCTGCGGCACCACGACCGGTACGACGACGCCAACTTCGTCGACCCCTGGGCCGAAAAGCCGGGCGTCACCGGCCCGCTCCCCCAGTAGGCCGCCGTTTCAAAAACCCTTCTTTGCCACAGAGTGCACAGAGGAATCAGAGGGTGCCGAGAGCCGGCCGATGTGGCGTCCCCTTCAGGGTGCACTTCGCCGGCCCTGAAGCTCTTGGTGGTCTCTGTGACCTCTGTGGCTGGTCTGAAAGGATTGCAGATCCGCTTGATCGCCAGGCTCGCGCCGGCCGAAGATGGCCGGCACCGAGCCCCGGTGTGCTATCCCCGGAGGAGCCGGGATCGTCGAGGGAGCGAAGAGGAGGGGAGAGGAACGGATGGCCGCCCCAAAGAGACTCCGTCGCTGGCTGCTCGCCATCGGATGCGCCCTGCTGCTCTACCTCGCGGGTCAGGCGGCCTGGCGCCGGCGCCCGCTCGGTGCGACCGAGCAGCAGCTCGTCGGCGTCTGGGCGCTCTCCGAATCCCCTGATCGTCCAGGAGATCTCGACCTGGTGGTCGAGTTTCGGAGCGACCGGGTGCTGCTGAATGGGACCGGCGAACTCGCCTTGCGGGATGGGGCGTGGTCGGCCGCCGATGGAGTGCTGACCCGAGACTTCCACGTTCCCGGTCCCGCCGTGACCTGGAGTCCGTTGTACCGGACTGTTCCCAATTATCTCGGCTGGGTGCTGCGGCCGGCTCCGGACGACGGCGACCGTGACGTTCGTGTCGCCGGACCGGTTCCGGACCGATGTCGTCGCATCGCATCCGGTGCGCGGTGAACCGACACTCTGGTGGCACCGCGTTCCGGCGCCGCAAGCTGCCCCACCCCCGTAGTGCGCTGGCCGCACCGGCCGATCCCGCGCGGGCGGATCAGACGTCAAAGAACGTCAGCGGGGAATCGCCGCTCCGGAGGACGCCCCCGAGGCGGACCCATTGCCGCGTGCCGCTCGGGTCGCGGACCACTCCCCAGCAGTCCCCTTTGCGGTTCCTGATCCAGTACTTGAGCGGGGGCATCCCTGCCTTCTCGAGGACGAGGCCGGCCCGGGTCTCGTCGTTGTGTTTCTCGAGCGCCCGTTCGAGGTAGCCCCGCTTGAGGCGGAACAGCCAGGGGAGTCCGAATACCGCGAACAGGACCATGATGACGACCGGCAACACCGCTTCCATCGAAGTCTCCCCGGACCTGCCCTGTCTTCTGTAGTCGGTTCTGCCCTTGCTCCGGCGTGTTCCGGAGCGGCCCGGCCCCGGGCGCTCGCGGCGACTCTATCCGGCCCGGCCCCGACCGCCAAGCGGTCCATTCCGCCTCCCGATCCAAAACGCCCCGCCCGCGAGCAGATTGCATACCGATCCGGCGTGCGGCGGGTGGCTGGAGCGAATTGCGGCTGGGGTTTATGGCCGGGGGCGATTCCGGATCGGTCGCCTCTTGAATGTCCCATCTCAGCGGCCAACAATCGCGGGATCGGACTTCTCTCGACGAACAGGTGCCCAGATGCGGCTCGACGGCCAGGAAAGTGAAAACGTAGAAGACCGCCGCGGTGCGCGGCCCGGCCCCGTGCTGATGGGGGGGGGCGGGCTGGCGATGATCGTGATCATCATCATCGTCAAGCTGATGGGGGGGAACCCGCAGCCGCTGATCAACCAGATGCAGAAGCAGGCCCAGCAGCAACAGCAGCAGGGTGGGGAGATTGTCGAAGGGGAGATCCAGGAGACGCCGGAAGAGAAGCAGATGGCGAGCTTCGTGAAGAAGGTGCTCCGGTCGACCGAAGAGGTCTGGTCGGAGGTCTTCCGGCAGCAGCAGAGCCGGTATCAGGCTCCGACGCTGGTGCTGTTCCGGGATCGGACGCAGTCGGCGTGCGGGCTGGGTGAGGCGGCGATGGGTCCCTTCTATTGTCCGGGGGATCAGAAGGTGTATCTCGATCTCGCCTTCTATGACGAGATGCGGGACAAGTTCGAGGCGGATGGGGATTTTGCGCAGGCGTACGTGGTGGCTCACGAGGTCGGGCATCACGTGCAGAATCTGCTCGGCATCTCGGACAAGGTGCATCAGCGGCAGGGGGCGCCGGACTACAACGAGTGGTCGGTGAAGCTGGAGCTTCAGGCGGACTTCCTGGCTGGTGCGTGGGCGCATCATGCCAATAAGAAGTCGGTGATGCTGGAAGAGGGGGACGTTGAAGAGGCGATCAATGCGGCGACGCAGATCGGGGATGACCGGTTGCAGAAGCGGTCACGGGGTTATGTGGTGCCGGACTCGTTTACGCACGGAACGTCGAAGCAGCGGGTGCGTTGGTTTTTGAAGGGGTTGAAGTCGGGTCAGATTTCGGACGGGAATACGTTCAATGTCCGGTACGAGGATCTGTAGGCGGATAGCGTTGATCCCTCACCCCGGTCCAGCGGGACGCTGGCCCCGCCGGAGGCGCTTCCATGTCGAACCATGGAAAACCTTCGGCGTCCGCTTTGGGAGACCGGCGTTGTGGATTCCCTCACTCCTCACCGCGGGGAGTGCGGGTAACGCGTTCTGGAGAGAGAAACCCGCCACGCCGAGCCGCGATCGAGCGCCCGTTGTGTTCCATGGTTCCACAACAGAAGCGCCTCCGGCGGGGCCAGCAGCGTGCTGGACCCGAGTGGCCGTAGGGACGATGGGCTTGAGCTAACGACGCTGTGCCGGCTGGGAGGCGGCTCGAGCGCCGGTCACTTCCCCTCGTACTGGCTCCAGTCAATCACAATCTGCTCCGGCCGGATCACCGACTTGATCGAAGTCCGCTGGCTCGTCTTGATCCCCTTACCACCCCGGCCAGTGACGACGTACTTCATCTGACCGAAACTCAACTCCTTGTCATTCTCGTTAATGACCCGCAGCGCATCCGAAGGCCGACCCAACCGCTGAGCTCCGATGACAGCGTCATCCTTCTCGGTGAGCTTGAGCCCCCGCACGCCACGCCCCGCACCGCTCAGCACCGGCACGTCCGTCACGGCAAAGTGAATCAGACGGGCCGCTTCGGAGATCAGGAACAGCGTCTCGCTCTCCTGCACGATCTCGACATGCACCACCTTGTCCTTGTCCGCCAACCGGCAATACCGCCGACCATTCTTGGTGGAAGGCAACCGGAACAGCGACAACGACAACCGCATCACCTGCCCCTGCGCCGTCGCAATGAACAGGTACGGAGCCGGGGCAGGCTGATCCTCGACCGGCGTATCCGCCGGCGTAAACCGCGAATCGGTCCCGATCGCGGCCACGATCTGCACCCCGTCCCCCAGCTTCACATGCTTCGCCAGCGGCTCGCCGTAACCCGTCGACGGCGGAATCTGATCCACCGGCAACGTGTACGCCGTCCCGTCTGACGCAAAGAAAATCACGTTGTCGAGCGTGCTGCAGGGAACGATCGTCAGGACGCTGTCCCCCTCCCGCATCCGCAACTTGTCGATAGTCGAGATCTTGCCGACCCGCCGGACCCACCCCTCCGTCGACACGACGATGTTCGTGTTCTCCTTGACGATGTACGCCTGGGGATCGAACTCCGCGATCTCGTCCGAGGAACCGACCGACGTCATCCGCTTCGAACCGAACGTCTCCTCGAGCTGCACCAGTTCCTTCTGCACCTCGTTCCAGAGCTTCTTGTCAGAAGCCAGAATCTTCCGGATCCGCTCCGCCTCCGCTTCCTTCTCGGCGAGCTCCTCGCGGATCCGGCCGATCTCGAGCCCCGAGATCCGGTAGAGCTGCAGCTCCACCACCGCCGTCGCCTGCTCCTCGTCGAGCGGAAACGCCTTCACCAGCTTCTCGACCGCGTCCGACTTGCCGCTGGACGCCCGGATCAGCTTGATCGCCTTGTCGAGCCCGTCGAAGACGATCGCGAAGCCGCGGAGGATGTGAATCCGCCGCTCGAGCTGCGCGAGCTGGTACTCGAACCGCTTCTTGACCGTCGCGAACCGGAAATCCAGGAAGTACCGCAACAGCTCGTCGAGCCGACACCGCTTCGGGGCCAGCACGCCGTGTTCATCGGGGCAGAGGCACGTCGCGTTGTACGCAAAGTTGTCCTCGAGCCGCGTGTGCTTGTAGAGGTACGCCATCACCGCGTTCGGGTCGGAGCCCGGCTTGATCTCGATGACGATCCGCATCCCGAGCTTGTCGCTCGACTCGTCCGCCACATCGACCAGCTGCGGCAGCTTCCGCGAGTCCCGGATCTCACCCAGCGAACTGAGCAGCGGCCCTGTCTCGACCCCGTACGGAATCGTGTAAATCACGAACCGCGTCGTCGAAGGCTTCCCCTTCTCGGTGTCGGGCTTCCACTCGGCGCGGACCTTGATGCTCCCGCGGCCCTCTTCATACGCGGTCCGCAGCTCCGTCCGATCGGTGACGATCCGCCCCCCGAGTGGGAAGTCCGGCCCCTTCAGCTTCTGCATCAGCTGGGCGACCGTCGCGTCCGGGTTCTCGATCAGGTGGACACAGGCCCGCAGCACCTCGCCGAGGTTGTGCGGCGGCATGTTGGTCGCCATCCCGACCGCGATCCCCTGCGACCCGTTCACCAGCAGGTTCGGGAACTGGGCGGGGAGGACGATCGGCTCGTTCCGCGTCGCGTCGTAGTTCGGACGCATCGGGACCGTATCGAACCGCAGCTCGCTCAGCAGCCGCTCGGCAATCCGGGTCAGCCGGGCCTCGGTATACCGCTCCGCCGCGGCCGGCAGCCCCATGATCGACCCGAAGTTCCCCTGGCCGTCGATGAGCGGCTGCCGGAGCGTGAAGTCCTGCGCCATCCGGACCAGGGCTTCGTACACGGCGAGAGGGCTGTGGGGGTGGTAGTTCCCCGTCGTATCCCCCTGAATCTTCGCGCACTTGCGGTACTTGGCGTCGGCGGTCAGGCCGAGCTCGTGGTACATGACGTACAGAATCCGCCGCTGCACCGGCTTCAGCCCGTCGCGCACGTCGGGGAGAGCCCGCGACATGATCACCGACATGGCGTAGTTGAGATACCGCCGCCGGGTCTCGTCGCTGATCGAGACGAACTGAAGCTGGTCCTCGTCCCCGCCATCCTTGCCGGTTGTCTCGCCGCGCGACACCACGTCGATCTCTCCTTGACCACTTGAACCGATTCGTCGCGAATTCCCGCTGCCGAGGCCCGTTCTGGGCCGCCGGCATCGCAACACCGTTCAGAGTCGGCTGTTGCGAGCGTTCGATCGAGTCGATCTCCCGGGTTCGCGCGTGGCAAGTCTAGCAAGCTGGGCGAACCCTGACGATCGCGGCCTCCCTGCCGGTTGTCGGGGTCGTCCCCGCGGCGCAAACCATGACACGCAGGCACGTTCCAATCGCCGGCCCATCTAATCCCTCTGGACCGAATAGTGTGAATGGCGATCCGGGGGGTTGCCGAAATCAGGTACGACCCGGCATGTCGTGCGCGATGCGACCGCCGGGTCGGGGGGGTCAGGTCATGAGGGCCTGGCTGATTCATCGCGACGGCGGCGATCGCTTTCGTCCGCTGACCTCAAGGAGGGGGACATGTCTTCGAAGGTCACGTTTGGAGCGGCGATCCTGTTCGCGGCTTCGCTGGTGAACTCGGCTCTCGCCCAGGCACCGCAGGTCCAGCAGGCCAACTATGGCGAACTCCCGTCGGCCCCGGCCCCGTATGGGCAGGGAGTCAACGTCGGACAGTACCCGCAACTGAACGCGCCGCTCTATCCCGCGCCCGTGCAGTACACGCCTCCCTGGAACGGGGGCGCGATCTACACGAACCAGGCGTTCGCCCCGCACGAGATGCTCTATCCCCACCGGTACAAGGCCCTCTACCCGCCGTTCTACTACAAGGTGCACGGCGGCTGGATCGTCACTCCGTGGGGAGTCCGGCAGCACGACAAATGGAAGCTCGAAGGGACCCAGGTCAAGGTGAACTACATGTCTCACCGGTCTCCCTTCTCGTTCTTCATTCCGCCGCGCTACTAGTGGACTGGCCCGTCTGAAAAGACCGCTCAAGCGGATCGCCGGACTTCCCTCCCGGGAGACCGGCCCGCCCGAACCCCGTCAGCCCGGACCCGCCGCGCCACGCAGGATTTCCCCCCGCTCCCCGGGGGACCGAACTCACATTTCGAACTCGTCCCCCGGTACCGACCACCTTACGGGCCCGGACTCCACCTCAGGATGGATACGATGTTGAGACATTCCCGCTCCTCATGGATGAGCCGGTCCGTCGCGGGACTGGTCGTGGCTCTGACCGCGGTCGGCCTGCATGCCGATGACCGCGTCGGCGTCGTCCGCATCCGCGACGGCAAGGCTCCGGTCGTCCGGGCGCAGTCCGCCGAGCTCCCCCTCCCGGTCGCTCCCGCGGCCGCTGCGGAAACCGTTCCGCAGGTTCCGGCCGTCGAACAGACCGCCGGCGAAATCCAGCCGGCCGCGGCCGACTGCGAAGTCGCCCAGCCGACTCAGCCCTGCCAGACCGCTCCCGCTCCCTGCCAGGTCTGCACCGAAGAGCCGGGCCTCTGCTGGAAGATCAAGGCAGCGGCGATCATCCACCACGAGAAGGCGAAGATCCGCGCCTATGACGCCGGCCAGGCGATCGCCGCTCACCGGGCGCAGCGCCGCGGCTGCGGCAACCCGAACTGCCCCGAGTGCCGTGGCGGCGCCGGCTGCCAGGACAACTGGCTGTGGCGCAAGCTCGGCTACTTCCGCTGCACCGGCTCGTGCGGCCAGGGAACGCCGCTGATCGGCCACTACAACATGGTCTACCCGGTGAACCCGGGCTACTTCGACCCCCGCGACGGCCAGGTCTACTCGTCGCAGGTGTTCAACAGCCCGGTCGCCGTCCCGCTCGCGCCGGTCGTGCACCACACCTACAACTACGGATGGGGTGTCCCGTCGAGCCGGCTGACCCCGGTCTCGCACCCGGTCCCGTACGCTCCGTACTAATCGCGGCCTGTGGCCCCCGCCCGGCGGTTCGACCTGAACCGCCGCCCTGGGGACGTCCCCGACTCGTTCACCCAGGTCCCGATCGACCTGCTACCTCAAGGATGTGATTCTCATGGCCAGCAAGAGACTGTCAGCGTGGACGGCCGGACTGTCCGGCGGTCTGTTGACCTTGAGCGGCGCAGTCGCCGTCGCGCAGGAATCGGGTGACGGGATCGTCCGCATCACCGACAGCCAGGTCCGGGCGACCGAGATCCAGGCGGGTTCGGCGTCGGCTCCCTGCCAGACCGGGTGTCCGGACAGCTACGGCGGCGGCGGCCGGTGCGGCAACGGCGGAGCGGGCCACATCCGCGGGGTCGTCAGCATCCTCAGCCCGCACGGCGCGGGGCTCCACTCGCCGGACCATGGCTGGGCTCCTCCGGGACGCGTCCAGCTCCCGTACCGCCGGCCGGTCGCCTACCAGAAGTGGTTCCCGGATCCGTGGACCGGCCAGCCGGTCGCCTACACGGAAGGGGGACCCCGTCCTCCGGTCGTCTACATGCCGACCGATACGACGCAGCTCGGCTACTACTACCAGACGGTTCCCCGCTGGCACCCCAATCCCAACATGGTCCCGCCGGCTCAGAACCCGCGGCAGTGGCACCAGCCCCTCTGCCAGCTGCAGGCCCAGGCCGGCTACTACAACAACGGTGCCCAGTACGGCGGACCGGTGAACGCCGGACCGCAGCCGACGCTGGCCGATCCGGCCCCGCCGAGCTCGAACGTCCAGCCGGTCAGCCCGCCGCCGGTCACACCCGGCCTCGAGAAGTCGGCCCAGACGCCGTCCCTCGTCCCGGTGAAGTAGTTTTCACCGCCGAGGCATGAGACTCCGAAGCCCGCGTCGCCCCTGCGACGCGGGCTTTTTCGTTTTCCGCGGACGTGCCTGGGCGCGTTCGGTCCGTCCTGGCCACAGAGGGCAGAGAGAACTCCGAGGGATGGAGGTATGGGTTGCCCCCCTCTAAGTCGACAAGCTCACGAGCGTTCCAGAACTGCAGCAGTCTCAGATCGGAGCTCAAGGGTCCTCGACACGACGCCCCACCCTCTCTGAGACCTTTGTGCCCTCTGTGGCTGGTTGAACAAACCCTCACGAGCCGGAAGCCGGGGCCTCTTCAATCCGGTACAGCGCCCGGTCGGTCCGGAGATAGAGCTCACCGCCGATCGCCGCCGGCGACGCGAAGATCGCCCCCGGCAGCTCGTTGTTCTTGAAGATCCTGGGCTTGGTCCCCGGCTGCACGACCCGGATCTTGCCATCTTCCGAGCAGAAGTAGAGGTAGCCCCCCGACGCGATCGGCGATGCCGAGAAATTTCCCCCGAGCCGGAACGTGGCGATCTTCTTGCCGGTCTCCGCTTCGAGCGCCGTCCCGACCCCTTTGTCCGAGACGACGTAAACCTGTCCGTCCAGCAGGATCGGCGATGGAGTCTCCGGGATGCCGGTCTTGAACTTCCAGACGACCTTGGTCGAAGTGACGTCGCCGGTCCCGTCGGGCGTGACCGCCCACAGCTCGGGGTTGAAGAACCCGGTGCAGAAGTAGATCCGCTGGCCATCGAAGACGGGGCAGGGGACCGTTGAGAACCCCGTGTAGCGGACGTGCCACAGCTCCGCTCCCGTCCTGGGGTCGTAGGCATGAAGCTGGTCGGCCCCCGGCGAGATGAGCTGCGGCTTGCCGTCGTACTCGATCAGCAGCGGCGTCGCGAAGGCCCGGTGCGTCACCCGATCGGGGCGATAGGGAGCGGAGCGGTCCTTCTTCCAGACCTCCCGCCCGGTCTCCTTGTCGAGCGCCGCCACGTACTGATGGTCCGCTCCATCGCAGGTGACGATCAGGAGGTTCTCGAACAGCCGGGGCGAGCTCCCCGGTCCCCCCTGATGCTCGACCTCGAGGTCCGTGTTCCGCCACAGAGTTTTTCCAGAGGCGGTATCGATCGCCGCCGCGCCATATGTCCCGAAGTGGGCATAGAGCCGTCCCGCCTCGATCACCGGCGTCGTCGAGGCGTGGGAGTTCTTCTTGTGGATCTCCTCGACCCGCGCGGGGGTGAGCATCGTGACGTTGTGCAGGATCGCGCCGCTCTGGCGATCAAGCCCGACCGCTCCGAGTTCCTTGCCGTCCGGAGAGGCGGTCGTCACCCACACCTGGTCCCCCCAGACGACCGGCGACGAATGCCCTTTCCCGGGCAGCTCGGTCTTCCAGCGGACGTTCTTCCGCTCATCCCACGCCACCGGGACCTTCGAGGTCCCCGAAGCATCCCCCTGTCCCCCCGGCCCCCGGAACCCGGGCCAGTCCGCAGCCGAGACCGGTTCCGGTGCCAGGAGCGCCGTCAGGATCAACAGGAGCTGGCCGAAGGGGATGGGACTGCGGTTCAATCGACCACGCCTGGAGAGGTCTCTGGGAAACGGCGATCCGACCGGCGCGCCTCGAACCGGACACGATACCGTCCTCCGCCGACCTTCAACAGACCGGCCTCGGCAGGAGGCCGCCCCATGCTGGAGATCGGTCCGGCGAGGCGATAGCCTGACTCACGCTTCGCGTTCGCCGAAAGTCGAAGTCACGCATAACTCTGAGGGGGGCCGCCCGCATGCCTTACACGATTCAGAAGCTGTCTCTCGGTGGAATTCTCGATCAGGCCACCAAGATCGTGAAGGACCACCTGGTGCTGTTCCTCACCATCATGGCGATCACGTGGCTTCCGTTTCAGCTCTTGAGCCTCGTCACCACGATCGTCTTTCTGCCCAACATCTCGGCCTCCCCCACGCGGGAAGAAGCATTGGCCTTCCTCCAGGCGTACCGGAATGTCATGCCGATCATCCTCGGCGTCAGCCTGCTGGCCATGGTGGTTTCGCTGCCGCTCACCAACGCCGCCATCATCTACGCCGTCGCCGAAAAATATCTCGGCCGACCCATCTCGGCGATCGAAGCGGTCCAGCGGAGCCTGGGAAAGATCATTCCCCTGATTCTCACCGGGATCCTGATGTTCCTCGCGGTCATGGGGGGGGTGATCCTGTGTGTCGTCCCCGGCATCCTGTTCGGCCTCTGGTTCGGTCTCGCCCAGCATGTGGTCGTGCTGGAAGACCTGACGGGGGTCCCGGCCCTTTCGCGAAGCAAGGAGCTCGTCCGGCCGCATCTGGGCCAGTTCCTCGTGCTCGGATTGCTGGTGTTTATCATCGCGTTCCTGCTCGGCAGCGGGGCGGCCTTCGTTCCCCAGCTCCATGTCAGGTCCGCCATTTCGATCCTGGTGAACGGTGTCGTGACGATCTTCTCGACAGCCGTATTCGTGGTGTTCTACTTCTCCTGCCGCTGCGCGAACGACAACTTCGACCTCGAGCATCTGGCGGCGGCGGTGGACCACACCGCGGCCCCGACCGAAGCGGGAGAGGATCCGCTGTTCGACGAGCGGTAGACGGCGCCGCGCGAAGCGGGCCGCGCCGCATGCCCCGCCTCCCCGGACCTCTTTCGCCTTTCGAGTCCGCCCCGCGGAGACCATGTCGCCCCTCGCTGGACCCTCCCTGCTCCTCGCCGCCCTGCCGGCGGGGGACCAGATCCGCCGGAAGGCGGAAGAGGTCCTGGCGCGCTCCGACTACGACCTCAAGACCGGTACCGACGTCGAGACGGTGAGCCTGCTGTTCCGGATCCTGATGTGGCTGCTGACGCCGATCCGGTGGCTGCTGCAGGCCCTCGAAGGGGTTCCGGAGCCCCTCAAATGGCTGATCGTCATCGGGCTGGCGGCCCTGGCGCTCGGCCTCATGGCCCACATCATCTGGACCTTTGCCAGCGCGATCCGGGGCCCGTCGCTCCACCGCAAGGCGGCCGCCGTGCGGGAGCAGCCGGTCGCTCCGCAGGAGCTCGAAGCAGCGGCCGACGACCGGGCGTCCCGCGGGGACCGGATCGGCGCGATCCGGCTCCTGTTCCGCGCCTCGCTCCGGCGGATCGAGCTGATGGAAGAGAAGCCGTTCCGCCGCGGGATCACGAACCGCGAGATCCTCCGCCGGTACCGCTCGACGCCGCTCCGGGCGCCGCTCGGCCGGCTCGTCGACACGATCGACGCCTGCTGGTACGGCGAGACCGTCTGCCAGGAGAGCGATCTCGAGACCAGTCGCGCCGACTACGCCGCGGTCCGCACGCACCTCGAAAGGGGCCGGCATGCCGTCCGTGCGTAGCCTCATCCTGCTCGCCTTGCTGGTCCTCGTCCTCTCGCTGGCGGGGGAATGCCTGTCGCTCCTGGGCGAACCCGATTCCGACGGACAGGGACGGGACTCCTACGGCGTCAAACGCTACGGCTACCGCGGCCTGTTCGAAGTCCTGACGGAGCTCGGCGTGCCGGTCGAGCGGCACCTGACTCCCCCCGAGCCGGCGGGACCGGATTCGACGGTCCTGCTGCTCCAGCCCGATCCCTCGCTCGCCGGCTCCGAACCGACGTATCTCCACGCGCTCCTCCCATGGGTCGAGCAGGGGGGCCGCCTCGTCCTCGCGACCCGCGAGACCGAGTCCTTCCTGCGGAAGCACGCCTCGAGCGAGGAACAGAAGAGCCTTCCGACGCTGTTCGACACGCTGGAGCTGGGGGAAGCCCGCCTCAGCCGCCGTTCGGTCGAGACCGGCGCGGCGGTCGCCGACCGCCGCGAGACAGAGCTGGGACAGTCACCGGCCGATTTCGTCCGCGATTTCCTGTCGAGTTCGGTGGCGGATCCGGTGGTTCGCCCCGTGACAACCGAGGGGACGCTCGCGCGTCCGAAGCTGCCGGTCGCATCGCTCGCCATTCCGGGGGGCGAGATCGGAACCCTCGAGATCGGGACGCTCAAACCGAGCGGAACCCTCCGCTGCCGCCTCCTGGGGAAGGAAGCCGAGGAAGTCCTGCTGGCGGCCGAGTTCCCCCGTGGAAATGGTTCGATCGTCGTCGTGGCGGAACCGGCCCTCTTCTCCAACTGGATGCTGGCCCGAGCGGACAACAGCCTCCTCGCCGCCGGGCTGATTTCCCCGGAGGGGAGCACGGTCGTCTTCGATGAATTCTTCCACGGCCTCTCGGTCCGGGGGAACTCCCTGTTCCTGCTGACCCGTCCCGGCTACGCCGCCCTCGCGCTGGGACTGCTCCTCGTGACGGGCCTCGCGGTCTGGCGGGAAGCGATCCCGTTCGGACCCCCGCTTCCCGACCCGGTCGTGCAGCGCCGCGACATCGGCGAATACGTGAGCGCCATGGGGCGGTTCCTGGCGGAAGGCGCGGGAGCCCGGCCGCAACTCGTCGAAGAGCTGCGGGACGGCGTCCTCCGCGAACTCAGCAAGGAGTGCTCCCTGCCGGAGGAGTCGGGCCGGCCCGAGCTCGTGGCGGCCCTCGTCGCGCGGCGCGATCCGGCGCGAGGGGAACGAATCGAACAGACATTCCAGGAGGTGGGCGCCGCGCTGGCGTCGCGCGGCTCCTGGACGGAAACCCAGACACTCGACGCGATGCGGAGACTGACGGCGTGCTTATCGAAGAGCGTGTAAAGGCGATCCGGGAACAGCTCGGCAAGGTGATCTTCGGCCAGGACGAGGTGGTCGACCTGGTCCTGGCGGCGCTGTTCAGCTGCGGCCACGTGCTGCTCGAAGGTCCGCCGGGGGTGGCCAAGACGCTCCTCGTCCGGACCCTCGCGGCGACGCTGAATCTCGACTACCGGCGGATCCAGATGACGCCGGACCTGCTCCCCAACGACGTCACCGGCTCGGCGATCTACCGCGAGGACACGCGGACGTTCGAGTTCCGCCCCGGCCCGATCTTCGGCAACTTCGTCCTGGCGGACGAAATCAACCGCGCCTCCGCCCGGACCCAGTCGGCGCTCCTCGAGGCGATGCAGGAGCTGCAGGTGACGAGCGACGGGGTGACGCACCGGCTCCCCGAGCCGTTCGTGATCTTCGCGACGCAGAATCCGATCGAGCAGGAAGGGACCTACCCGCTCCCCTTGGCGCAGCTCGACCGGTTCATGTTCAAGGTCCTCGTCTCGTATCCGGCCGCCGAGGAAGAGCGGCGGATTCTTTCGAATCATCATGCGACCGCCAGCCTCACCTCGCCGGAGCGGCTGCAGGTCGAACGGGTCATGGGTCCCGAAGAGATCACCGCCTGCCGGCAGACGATCCGCGAGACGTTCGTCCGGGACGAGGTCATCGCCTATGTGCAGCGGCTGCTCCAGGCGACCCGCGACGACGACTCGCTCGAGGTCGGAGCGAGCCCCCGCTCGGGTCTGATGCTCCTGATGGGGGCCAAGAGCCTGGCCCGGTTCCGCGGGCGGGACTACGTCACCCCCGACGACGTGAAGGAGGCGTTCCTGCCGGCGTTCCGGCACCGCGTGGTCCTGAGTCCCTCCGTCGAGCTCGAAGGGACATCGGCTGACGAGGTCCTCTCGCAGGTGCTCGACTCGGTCGAGGTGCCGCGGTGAGTTTCCGGCTGAGTCCGCGCCACCGGCTCCGTCCCGGGAACCGCCTGCTTCGGGCGGCCGGCCTCCTGGCCCTCGTGAGTCTCCTCGCGTTCGTCCGCGCGGAGGTCCTCTGGCTGGTTCCGGTCGCACTCGCCGCGCTCGCGGTTCTGGCGTGGCGCGACGGTCAGCGGGCGATGGACCTCGTCGATCAGTTGACGGTGTCTCGCGGGCTGCCCAAGGCGGTCGGCCGGGATCTGGAGTTCCCCGCGGAGATCGTCCTCCACAATCCCGGCGCGGCCGAAGTGGCGGGGGAATTTCGCGATGTGCTCCCCGCCGACTGCGTCCCGGCCTGGGCCGAGCGGCCGTTCCGGATCGCCGGAAGGGCGAGCGAAGCGTTCGTGACCGAGTGTCGCATCCCGCGGCGCGGAAAACAGCGGTTCGGTCCGCTGTGGGTCCGCGTCCAGGGGCCGCTCGGGCTGCTCGAAGCGCAGCGCGAGTTCGAGCTCCCCGGCGAAACGAAGATCCTGCCGGAGACCTTCGCCTCGCGGGAGGAGCTGCAGAAGGACCTGGGGGCGGAGCTCCTGATGCTCGACAAGATCGCGCGGGCCCGCCAGACCGGAGCGGGGACCGAGTTCGTGTCGCTCGACAACTATCGCCGGGGGGACGATCCGCGGCGGATCGACTGGCGGGCGACGGCGCGGCACGGGTTTCCGATCGTCCGCCGCTTCCAGGTCGAGCGGCACCGGGATGTCCTGATCCTGATCGACAGCGGCCGGCTGATGGGGGCGATGACCGACCGGGGGACGAAGCTCGACTGCGCCGTCGACGCGGCACTGAACCTGGCCCGGGTCGCGCTCCGCAGCGGGGACCGGTGCGGGATCGGAACGTTCGACAGCACGCTGCGGGGCTACCTCGCGCCGCTGGCGGGGCCGAAGTCGCTCGGCAGCCTCGTCGACTGCGTGTACGACCTGCAGTCGCAGTGGCAGGAGACCGATTTCACGCGGATGTTCGCCGAGATCCAGCGGCGGCACTCCAAGCGGTCGCTGCTGGTGGTCCTCTCGGACCTCGGGGATGCGGAGACCTCCCGCGCGCACCTCGCCGCGCTGTCGCGGCTGAACAAGCGGCATCTCGTCCTGTTCGCGGCGCTCCGGACGCCGCTGCTGAACCGGACCGTGCATCACGAGACGTCGTCGATCGACGACGGAGCGCGGCAGGCGGTGGCGCTGGGACTGCTGCGGGACCGGGGGCACGCCCTCCACGCGCTGCGGCACGGCGGGGTCCACGTCCTCGACGTCGAGCCGCGGCAGCTGACGCTGCCGCTGATCAACACCTTCATCGAGCTGCGGCAGCGGAACCAGCTGTAATGGTGGCCGCGGGGACGTCCTGAGCCGCTTCGAGCGGCTCGGCCCCGATCTCGTCGAGGAGGAAATCCGGTCGCTCGGCGGCGCGGTCCCCCCGCTCCCGCCACACCCCGAAGCCGATATACATCGTCCAGAACAGGGCGGTGGCGGCGGCGAACAGAAGCCTCGTCGGAGTCGACCAGTGGCTCTGGCGGACATAGCTCTCGATGATCGCGGCGGCGACGAGCATCCCCGCCACCCCCGCCCCGACGAGGGCCGACTCCTTCCCCGCTTCGAGGAGGGCGTGCCTGCGGGAGAACCGTCCCGGCCGGACCACCGCCCGGCCGAGCATCAGGCCGATCCCTCCGCACAGGACGATCGCGCCGATCTCGGTGATCCCGTGCGGCAGGATCCAGGCCCACATCTCGGCGTGGATCCCCGCCTGGGTGTGGATCGCCACGAAGACCCCCAGCAGCATCCCGTTGAGGAGCATCAGGAACACGGTCGGGATCGCGGCCAGCACGCCGGTCGCCATCGCCAGGAGACCGACCTTCAGGTTGTGCTGGAACAGGAACGAAGCGAACAGGAACTTGATCCCGCCCCCCTGGTCCCGATTGGCCCGGAGCACGGCGAGCAGCTGTTCCGCGGTCGATCCAGGCTGCCGCGGGTCTTGTGCAGGCCAGAGGGCGTGCGCCAGGAGCGGGTCGGAGACCGCCGCCAGGTAGCCGATGATCGCCCCTCCCAGGACGAGTGCCAGGGAAGTGAGATGCGAGCGTCCGTTCCGGGCGATCGCCCGGGCGAATCCCTCACGGACGAAGCGGACACCCCCGGCAAGCCAGGAGCCGCGGGGGGGCAGATAGATCAGGGAGTGTGCCCCGGCGGCGAGGCCGTTGAGGTACGCGATGAGCTGCCGGTCGCGGCTCTGCGTCGAGACCCGCGCGAGCTGCACGGTGACCCGCCGGTACAGGACATCGAGCCGCCGGCGGTCCGCGGCGGAGAGCCGCCGCATCGACTTGCGGCCCCGCGCGACGAGCGCCTCCAGCTCCTCCCAGTCCTTCTTGTAGCGGCCCACGAAACTGCTCATACTTCGATGGTCCGATCCGTTCAATCGATCCGGAAGTTCGACCCGGCCCTCTCCGGACGCTGCCGCAACGGCCTCAAGGCAAGGGCTCCCGCGGCGAGCACGCGGCCAGCATATCGGCCCCCTGCGGATTCCAACACTCCATGGCCGATTCGCTGCAGTTCGAGACCCCCGAAAACGTCCAGGTCCGGTACGCCCCGGCCGGCGTCGGGACACGGTTCGTCGCCTGGTTCGTCGACCAGTTCTTCATGTGGCTGATGACCATCGGGATTCTGATCCTGCTGGCCTGCGCGGGGGTCTCGTTCGAAGCGGCGTTCGAGGGCCTCGACCCGCACCGCGACGACCCCCAGACGGTCGGGGCCTATGTGATCGGCCTCATGATGCTGCTCCTGGGCCTCGGGAGCTTCGTGTACTTCATGCTGCTGGAGCTGTTCCTGCGGGGACAGACGATCGGCAAGCGGATGATGAAGATCCGCGTCGTGAAGGCGGACGGATTCGCCCTCGACGCGGGAAGCATCTTCGTCCGCAACCTCTTCCGGGTGGTCGACAGCATCCCTCTGTTGTGGGTCGTGCCGGTCCTCTCCCGCCTGTCGCAGCGGACGGGCGACATGGTGGCGGGGACGATCGTCATCTCGGACGAGCAGCCGGAGCTGAGCGACCTGCGGACGCAGCTCGCGAGCCGCCCCGCTGCCGAGGCGGAGTTCCGGTTCGATTCCCGCTCGCTCGGCCGGCTGAGCGAGGAGGATTTCGAAGCGGTCGAGCGGGTCCTCGAACGCTGGCTCGATCTGCCGGAGCCGCAGCAGCGGAAGCTGCTGGGCAAGCTCGTCCCGTCGCTCGCCCGCAAGATGCAGCTTGAAGAGCCGCCGTTCGAGCGGCGGCTCCGGTTCCTGGAAGACCTGCTCGCCGCAGAGTTCCGCCGTCAGAACCGGCTCCTGGGCTGACGCTCGCCTGCCTCCTTCAGTCGACCGCCCGTTCCGCCTCGATCCGCTCGCCGAGCGCGATCCGGCGGCGTCCTCCGGCGCTCGCCAGGACGACGGCATCGGGATGGATCTCGGCCAGCCGGACCGTCTGTCCCTCGAGGACGAATGTCTGCTGCAGCTGCACGCGGAGCGGCTCCTCTTCGGGGGGACGGTGGAACCACGCCTCGGCCACCTGATTCCGCGCCCCGCAGGCGATCAGCGTCGTGCCGGTCGGCTGTGGTTTCTCGGCCTCGGTCGCTTTGGTCCCGGCCAGCGATGGGGGCTTCGTGCTCCCCTTGGCTCGCTCGGCGACGGGCCGCGCGAAGAGGTTGCCGCCGGAGGCGAGCTGCTTGAGCCGTGTCAGGCGGTGCTCCATCGGGATGCTGCCGGGGACCGCCAGAGTCGCGGTCTCCGGCCCCCCCTGGAGCGACAGGGCCTCGAGCGTGATCGAGAGCCCGAGCTCTTCGGCCTTGGGCCGCTTGTCGTCGTTGGCGGCGAGGACCGCGCTCCCGTCCGGGGTCACCGAGACCTGCGAGAGCCGGTGAAGGGCCGGCGTGGCGCGGACCAGTTCGAGGAAGTTGACGAGCGCCACGAACCGGCCCCGACAGCTGATCGTGAAGGGGAGCCGGTGGCCGACATGCTCCTCCGGGATCGCGCGGCCGGGACTGATGTGGACTTCCTGAAAGCCGCACCGCCGGGTCGCCTCGAGGAGCCAGTGCTGATAGGCCAGGGTCGCCGTGATCGGATCGGCCGGCAGACCCTGCGCGGACTCTTCGGCCAGCCGCACCTGACCGCGACGGACGAGCGCGGCCTCGAAGTCGAGATCCGCGGCCTTGGTCTTGAGGGAGGCAATCTCGGTCCGCTTTTTCGCCAGCGGTTCGAGCACGAACCGCTCCGCCAACGAGACCGCGGCAGTGAGGCCGACGGCGCTCCCGAGCAGAATCGCCATCGCCCGTTCGCGAGGTGTTTTCAGGAAACTCATGGGGTCGCTCCTGTGTCGCGATCGCCGCCGTCGGTCTCGCCCGAGTCATCGGCCGGGGGGCGGAGGACGAGGTCCGTGTGGAACCGGACCCGGAAGTCGGTGTCGAGGGAATTCGGCTCGATCGCCCGGGGCTGGAGCTCGTAGCGGGCGTTCTGCCGCACGAGCGTCGTGTTGAGCTTCGCGATCTCGTCCGCCGACTGGGCGAGCCCCGTCACCTGGATCGACCCGGCGTCCCCCTCCCGATGGTCGAGCTGCAGCCGTTCGAGGTAGCCCCGCTCGTCGCTCGGAAGGAGCGGCAGCAGCTCCGTCAGCTCGGCTCCCCAGTCGGTCCGGGCCAACTGCCACTCGTCGAGAAACTTCGAAGCGGCCACGAGCGGCCTTCCTCGCTCGATCCAGGCCGTCTGGTCCCGCGCCTCGGCCTTGAGCCGCTCCAGCTCGCGATCGAGAGCCCGATGTTCCCGCTGCCACCAGACCGCCAGCGGCGCGGCGAGCACGGCCGCCCAGAGGGCCGCGCGGCACAGCCTCCGCCGCCGGGCAATCCGGGGATCGGCCGCCCGCCGCGGGTTCGCGAAGTCGATCGCGGTCGCGGCACTGCGGAGCGACGCCACATAGGCGAGAGCCCGCCATTCGGCTCCGGTCGTGAACGGCTCGGATCGAATCGGAACCGGGGACACCTTCTGCAGGATCGGGAGTGCCTTCGTGGCGGCCGGTCCCCCGAGCACGATCTCCGACAAGCCCGCAGGACGCATCGCTTCAGGCAGCGAGAGGCGCAGTCGTTCCGCGGTCGCGAGCCACCGCTGAACCTCTTCTTCGTTCCGCTCGGTCCCCGGCAGCGACTGCGACGCCAGCGGAAGCCCCCCCTGGCTCAGCACCAGTTCAACCCGCTCCTGTTCGCAGACGAGATGCAGCCGCAGACGGTCCTCCGCGAAACCGTCGCCCTCTTCCGCTGCCAGCGCCGGCAAGCCGAGTTCACCGAAGCCGATCGCCAGGACCGGGATTGCGGCCGAGGCGAGAACTCCCTGGATCTGCCGCAGCGTCTCGCCCGCCAGAGCCGCCGCCAGCACCGTCTGCATCGCGGAGCCGATCCCACCCGTCGGCAACGGCAGGAAATCGATCGCTGCCCCATGAGCCTCGGTCCCCATCCGGTGTTCTGCCTGGCTCCGGACGATATCCGCCAGCAGGTCGCCGCTGACCGGCGGAATCTCGAGCAGTTTCAGGAACCCCCGCCGCCGCGGCGCACAGACCACCGCCGGCATCAGCGGCAGACCGGCGCGGCGGAGTTCCGTCCGCAGCCATTCCCCCGCTTCGCCGGTTGCCAGGCTCGCCAGCTCGCTGGGCCACGCGGCGGTCATCTGCCGCTCGACCACGATCGCGCCAGAGGTCGAGCGGATGTGGAGCGCAGTGACCTCGGTCTCCCCCCAGTCGAGCGCCAGCAGCGGCCCGCGCGACCAGGAGGCGGCCGCGGCCCGGCGGGCTTCCGAGCGGCCCCTGGAGCGGGACCGCCGTTTCCAGAACTGCGTCATCGGAGGGAGGCTTTCGTAGAGGAGAACTCGCGCGAGGGACCGCGGGGCGATGTCGGGATGCCGACCCCTGTTGAGCCGGGGAAGGACGTGGGGGCCGGAGCGAAGGGAAGATCGAATTGTCCGAGGATCGTCGTCGTCCGGCCGGAGTGGGCGACCTGGAACTGGATGGCGGCGACGCTCTGGCTCCCCTCGATCCGGCCGACCGCCACGCCGCGCCAGGCGCTTCCGCCGGTCGTCAGGTAGGGAGTGAGTTCCCGGAGCTCGGGGGGGGTGACGAGCCCTTCCCGCAGCAGCCAGGCGATCGTCTCCTGATCGCGGGCCCCCGGACGCCGCCGGGCCACGATCGCGCGGGCGAGCGACTCGCTCATCCCGGGGATCGTCCGGAGCACGGCGACCGGAGCCTCCTGCAACCGGACCCGCCCTTCCAGCCGCGACCGGCTCGAGGTCGTCAGCCAGGGCTCGAGCTGTGTCAGCAGGTTCTCGAAGCCCTGCGCGTCATCCCGCCAGGGGCTCGTGAGGAGCCGGTCTTCGTCGTGAATCCGGACCCGGACCTTCGCCCCAGCCAATTGGGCCAGCGAGTCGATCCGGATCGGCGGTTCAGGGGGCAGCGCCAGCCCGCCGCGGGTCTCCTCACGGGCCGTTCGGGTGACCGAAACGGAAGCGGACTCCTTCGAACCACCCAGCTGACGTTCCAGCCGCCGCCGGGCGGAATCGAGCCGCTTGAGCCGCTCGGTCTCGGCGTCGCCGGCCGGGGGCCGTCCTTCGTGGTCGTACTCCAGAGGAGCGGTCCGGACGGCAACGAGGAACAGCGCGGTCGCCTCGGGGAAGCCGAGTCGACCGCGCAGATCGTCGTAGAGCCCCGCGAGATCCTTCCGGTTGAGATGGACCTTGGGCCGCCCATTGGGGCTGACGTTGCTCTCATGCCCTGAGACAGTGAGGAACTCGGCCAGCCCCGCCCGGTTCGCCATGGCGTTGGGACCAGTCGCACGAGAGCCAGTGCCATACAGCCGGTCCGGGGTCATCCCGGGCACCAGCAGAAGTTCATCGATCCGCTCGAACCGGCGGTGCGGAGGCTCATCGACCGCCTCATCCTCCGCCGCCGCTTCGGCCACGTCCGGGGCGGCCATCCAGGCCAGAATTCCCCCCGCCAGGTCGGGAGTCATCCCCGGCAGGGCGAGCAGCCGCTCGCGGGACTCGCGGAGCCGCGAGGGCTTGAGTGAGAGCGCATTCAGATTGAACCGGGCGGACTCGTTGGCCAGTCCCGCCGCGGGAGTGTCTGTCACCGAAGGGGGCTGCTTCCAGAGCGCGTAGGTCACGCGGCGGCCGTCGCAATCCCCGACGAGTCCGGTCTCGGGAAGCGTCCTGGAGGTCGCGCCCGCTTCCAGCCAGCCCCGCGCCGCCTCGACGCCGCTGGCGGCGGCGGTCCGCATCTGGATCTGATCGACCGAGGCCCGGGTCGCCTCGTACTCGCCGAGGGATCGTTCCGAGAACGAGAAGACCGAGAACGCCAGCGCCGCCACGACCACCAGGACCAGCAACAGGACGCTGCCGCGTCTCGGGGAGCTGGTCGCGATCGGGGAAGGACGTCTCATGGATCTTTCAGCGGAGCCGCGCGTGGAAGAGGCGTGATGGAGGCCGTGGAGTCAGTGCCGGCCGAGCCCGGGAGCGCCCGCTCTCCGGCCTGCGGCAAATGTAAAACGCCCCGCAGGGGAGGCTCCGCTGTGTCCTGCCAGGTGAGGGAAACCTCGATGGCCACGGGAAGCAACCGCTCCGCAGAACTGTCCCAACCGGAACGCCACGCCTGCCCGTCGAAGTACCGGAACGAGACCCGGCTGATCGAAGCCTCGACCACCTGCGACCGCGGCAGCGCAGCTCCCCGCGCTGCGGGAAAACCCTCGTGCAGCGGCCAGACGGTCCGCATCAGGCCGTCGGCGTCCCGCGGCATGTCCGGCGTCCGCTGTAACCGTCGATGGCCGCTCAGGGCATAGGGAAGCCGCGGCGCCCCGGCAGAACGGCACCACCAGACCACCTGCTGAATCCCCGCAGCGTCCGCCGACGTCGCCGGAAACCGCGGGTTCCCCTGTTCGCGGAGCAGCAGCATCGCATCGGGCGTTCCAATGAAATGCAGCGGCCGGGTGGGGGTCTCGACATCGACGTTCAGGAACTGTTCGCTGAAGTCGGTCTGCGGCAGGAGCTCACGCCGGCCCCCCCGCTCCGCGGAACGGGCTGTCCTCAGATCCACCGGGGCGAGGGCGGCCCGCAGATCGAGCGTCAGGTCCTCCAGAAGCCCCAGCCGCACGCGGCTCTCTTCGATCGCGGCCTCGCTGGCGAGGCGGTACTTCCAGTTGAGATGAGCCGCCTGAAAGCAGGCCGTCACCAGCACTGTCCCCAGCGCTGCCGCCAGCAGGACTTCGAGCAGCGTAAACCCGCGTCGCGAGCTCGCGAGGCCACGAGAATGGGCGGAGTACCTGCGGTGAAGCGGAAAGGATTGCATGGTCAGCGAAGTCGTCGCGGGCCAACCTCAGCGGGTCGCCAGGCGCGGCAGCGCCTGACGACGGACAAGTTGCGAGAGACTCAACAGCGGCGTCCCGACGGGCTCGCTCGCCGACCGGACATGGACGGAGAGCCGCACCAGCCCCTCCTGCTCGGCGGGCGCTATGTCGATCCACCAGACCCACTCGGGCTGATCGGGCCACCCGGTCTCCCGGGCGGGGGGCGCGAGCGTCCCGGCGAGCAGGCCGTCGAGCGCCTCCCGGGCGATCCCGGCCCCGGCCGCCTGCCTCTCCCCCTTCTGGGCCGCCTGGATCGCCACGAACCCGCGGCGGCCGAGCGCCATGAGTGACACCGCGAGGATCGCCGTCGCGATCAGGACCTCCAGGAGCGTCATCCCGCTCCGCTTCGGAACTCGGCATCCGGCAGACACGGTTCGAGAAACCATCCGATGTGGTGTGCGTTGCATGGATTCCTCACCTCATGGTCCCAATGAACATCATTCATCCGGTTCGATCGTCACGCTGCCGGTCAACCGGCGAAGCCGAAGCCGCGACCGGCGTCCCTCGGCATCGGCCAGCGGAATCACGGCATCGGCCGCCACGCCGTCCGGGGTGAACAGGATCGGAGCCATCCACCCTGCACCATTCCCCGCCGCGCCGAACCGCACCCCTTCGGAAAGCCGGTGCTCCGTGGTCCGCGGTCCGCTCGCCGTCGTCTGAATCGAGCGATACTGCTCGTGCCCGGCGTGCACCTGAATCCCGCAGGCGCGTCCGGTCGTGATCGCCTGGGTCCGGGCGTGGATCAGGGCGTCGCGGATCTCCGTTTCGGCCCGCTGCAGCGGCAGACCCGACTGCCACCGCCCGACCGCGGGGAGAATCACCCCCGAGAGGATCACCAACAGCCCCAGGACCAGCAGCACCTCCACGAGCGTGAACCCGGTACGGTGGGTGGGGCGAACTGTCGGTGACTTCTGTTCCGTCACGTGCATCGGTCCAGCTCCGTTTCGGCCCCCGCCGCTACAGCGTCTCGGCGGTCGCCCAGTTCCCGATGTCGTCCGCCGTGTTGAACTGGCGGTCCGGACCGGCCGACACGATGTCGACACCGCCGGCGTTCTTCTGGCCGGGGAAGGCGTACTGGAGCGGGCTCCCCCAGGCGTCGAGGGCTTCCCGCTCGAGGTACGGCCCCCGCCAGCGTGCGTCCTTTCCGTCTTTGGCGACGAGGACCTTCAGCCCCTGCTCCGAACCGGGATACCGGCCGGCGTGGTCGAGCGAATACAGCTTCACCGCCTGCTCGACCCCGCGGATGCTGATCCGAGTCGCATCGATGTTGGCATAGTGCTGCCGCCCCACGAGCTTGGGGACAACCATCGACATGATCACTCCCAGGATCGCCAGCACGAGCAGCACCTCCATCAGCGTGAAGCCGCGGCGGCGGGACCGGTTCGATCGGGCGGAGAGGGGACGGGTGCGGACGAGGCGGGTCATGGTCGGAATCCTGGGCGGGTGTCGGTAGGCAGGGGTTAAGGGTGTGTGGGTTCGAAAACTTCATCCGATCGCGCTGCCGCCGGTGAAGACCGGCATCAGCAGGGCGACGACGAGGAAGCCGATGACCGTCGCCATGACGAGCATCAGCATCGGTTCGAGGAGTTTCACGGCGAGGTCGAGGCGGGTCTGGGTCTTGAGGTCGAGCCGGTCGGCGATCGTCAGCAGCACCGACTCGAGCCGGTTCGAGGTCTCGGCCACCCGGACCATCTCGATCACCTCCGGCGGGAACTCGCCGCTCGAAGCGAGCGGCCCCGAGAGGGTCCGCCCTGACGAGACGTTCTCGGACGCGCGGGCGATCGCCAGGCTGAGGACCCGGTTGCCGGTCGCCCCCCGGGCGATCTCCAGCGAGCGGAGCATCGGAACGCCGTTCGACAGCAGCGTCCCCAGCACCCGGCAGAATCGGGAGATGGCGAGCCCTCGCAGCACGGCTCCGCCGGCGGGAATCCGGAGCAGGAGCCCGTCGCGGGTCGCGCGGAACTCGTCCGACTGGACCTGCCGCTGCAGAACGAAGCCCACGGCGGCGAGTCCCGCCAGGAGCCACAGGCCATACCGCCCCAGCACCGCGCTCGTCTCAAGGAGCGCGATCGTGACCCACGGCAGCTCTCCCTTGTCGCGCATCCGGGCAAACAGCGGCTCGAAGCGGGGGACGAAGAACACGACCATTCCGGTGACGACGATCACCCCGACGACCGACAGGAACGCCGGGTAGGCCATCGCCCCCAGCACTTTCCCCTTGAGCTCCTCCTGCCGCTGGGTGAACGTGGCGACCCGCTTCAGCGAGTCCTCGAGGAAGCCCCCCTCTTCGCCGGCGTGCACGACGCTGATCGTCAGGTCGCTGAAGACGTGCGGAAAGCCACGGAAGGCGGTCGCGAGGCTCCGCCCGTCGGAGACCTGATGACGCACCTCGGCGAGGACATTCCGGAGCACGGGATGCGAAGTCTGATCGATCAGGACTTCGAGCGACCGGAGCAGCGGCACCCCGGACTCGAGCAGGTCCGCCAGCGAGGCGAACGCCGCCGTCAGGGCCGCGGCCGGAATCCGCCCCCCGGCGGCCCGGCCGGTCGCGCGACTCTCGTCGACCGTCACCGGAAACAGGCGCTCCCCCCGCAGTTGTTCGAACGCCGCCGCGCGGGTGTCGGCCGTGAGCAGCCCTGTGCGGGACTCCCCGGTCGCGGCGACGGCGGTGTACTGGAACTGAGGCATGGAACGAGGCTGAAATCGGAGGGCCGAAGGGAGACGGAAGTGAAATGCGAACGCTCAATCGTCCGCCGTGGAACAGACCCGCAGCACCTCTTCGAGGCTCGTATCCCCATCGAGCACCCGCTGCAGGCCCGCCTGTCGGAGCGTCGCCATCCCGATCGTCTGGGCATGGGCTTTCAGTTCGTCGGTGCTCGCCTTGGCAGTGCAGAGCTGCCGGATCGTCCGGTCACTCTCGAGCAGTTCGAAGATCGCGATCCGCCCGTGGTACCCCGCCCCGAAACAGGACCGGCAGCCGACCCCGCGGTAGATCGTCCGCCCGCGCAGGACCTGCTGATCCCCCGGCAGGTCGTCCCCATCGGCGACGTACGCCTCGCGGCAATCCCGGCAGAGCCGCCGGACCAGCCGCTGGGCCAGCACCCCTTCGACGGTACTGGCCACGAGATACGGCTCGACTCCGAGGTCGACCAGCCGGCTCAGCGCGCTGACCGAATCGTTCGTATGGAGCGTGCTGAAGACCAGGTGCCCGGTCATCGACGCCTGAATGGCACTCGTGGCGGTCTCCCGATCCCGGATTTCCCCGATCAGGACCACGTCCGGGTCATGCCGCAGGATGCTTCGGAGCCCCGCTGCAAATGTCAGGTCGATCTTCTGCTGCACCTGAATCTGGTTGATCCCCGGCAGGTTGTACTCCACAGGGTCCTCGACCGTGATGATCTTGGTCGCCGGGTCCCGGATCGCCGCCAGCGAGCTGTAGAGCGTCGTCGTCTTCCCGCTGCCGGTCGGGCCGGTCACCAGCAACAGCCCGTGCGATCGTCGGATCAGCCTGTTCCACGCCGTACCGACCGCCGCCGGAAACTCGATCCGCGAGAGATCGACGAGACTCCGCGACTTGTCGAGGAGCCGCATCACGATCCCTTCCCCATCGAGCATCGGGATGATCGACACACGGACGTCGATCTGCCGCCCTTTGACCGTCAGCTGAATCCGTCCATCTTGCGGCAGCCGCTTCTCCGCAATGTTGAGCCGGGCCATGATCTTGAGCCGGCTGATGATCGAAGACCGGAACCGATGAATTTCAGATGGGACGTTCTGCGGACGGAGCAGGCCGTCCACACGGAACCGCACAGAAAGATTCTCGCCATCCGGCTCCAAGTGGATATCGCTCGCCCGCTGATCGACCGCGTCGCTCAACAGCTCGTTGACCAGCCGGATGACCGCCGACGCCCCCGAGGCATCCTCTCCCGTTCCGAGATCATCGAGCGACTCCAGATCCCCCGCCGACTGCGCCAGCAGGTCCCCGACCGTCCCTCCACCGACCCCCAGGGCATCCCGCAGATGCCGCGTGATCTGCGGCGGACTGCACAGCACCACCTCCAGATCGAACCCCGTCAGCGCCGTCAGCTGGTCCGGCGTCTCGAAGTCATACGGATCGCTGATCCCGATCCGGACGCGGTTGCCCTCGATCGCCAGCGGAAGAATCCCCCGCTCGAACAGGATCCGCCCCGGAAAACGCTCCAGCAGCCCCCGGTCGACCGCAAACCCCTCCAGATCGAGAAACGGCAGTGCGAACCGCTTCGCCAGCTCGGCGACTGCGGCGAGCTCTGCGGTTGGAGACGGAGCGATTGGGGATGCGTTGGCTGGCATCTCGTTTCGGTCCTTTGTGAGGTCTTGGCCCTGATCGGAACGCCCGCGGACGGTTGGACGGTTCCACTTCGAAAGCGCCTCCGGCGGACGTTCGTTCCAACGGCCGCTGCGCAACTCGTCCGCGATGGACTGAGTGAAAACCTGGCGGCGGGCCATCTCCCCGCCGCCAGGCACACATCTCGGCGCACGCGGCGCCGGCGGCCTTACTGCACGATCTCTTCAAACGGAGTGAACGGCTCGCCACCCTGGGCTCCCACCGCCGGCAACGTGAAGTCGTTGTCGAGAGCGTTCGCCCCGCTGAAACCCGACACACCGTTCGGGAGAACCAGCTGCGGATGATCGAACGGGGCCTTCTGCTGCCGAACCCGCTCGTCCGTCAGCGTCTTCAGGAACGCCACCACCGCATCGATCTTCTCGTCGTCACCCCGCAGCTCCGGAATCCCCTCCACGTCCGGATCGAGGTCCTGCAGGTTCTCCTTGAAGAAGTCCCCGCGACGGGCATAGAACTGAACGACTTCCTTCAGCGTCCGCTGTCCCCCGTTGTGGAAGTACGGACCGGTCAGTTCGATGTTCCGCAGGCTCGGCGTCTTGAAGCCGCCGTTGACGGCGATCCGGTCCCCCGGCCCGATGTTCGGCTTGTTCTGGAGCCCCTTCGGGCTCTGACCCTGTTGCACGCGGCGGCTGTACGCCCACGGGCCGAAGACCGGATCGATCGCCCCGACCCCCAGGTCTTCATCCGTCGGCCGGACGCCGATGTTGTAGAACCCGTTGTCGTAGTAGGCTTCGCCCACCTGCATCGGCATCAGCTCGATCTCTTCTCCGCGGACCTCGCTCACCGTACCGCCGGCGAACTCCGCCCCGCCGTGGCAGTTGATGCACTTCCCTTCGTTCAGGAAGATCGCCAGCCCCTTCAGCTCCTCGCTGGTCAGCGCGCCGGTGTCTCCGGCGGCATAGCGGTCATAGCGGGAGTCGTTCGAGACCAGCGTCGCTTCGTACTGCTGGATCGCCAGGCCGAAGAACAGCGAGAAGTTCGCTTCCATCAGCGTGTAGCCATCCGGCGTCAGCTTCTGACCGTTCCACCACTCGTCCTTGAAGGCCGCCTTCACGAGGTCGGCGTACTGGATGTTGAGCCCCTTGCCGGTCGAGTGCCGGTTCGCGGCGAGCACGCTGTCGTTCTTGTGGACCTGCTGCTGCTGCAGCGGACGGAGCCAGAACATCTTCCGGGCGAGCTCGGGGAACGAGCGGCCGATCCAGCTCATTTCGACGCCGTTCAGCGGCGGGCCGACCGCCTGCGAGGCGAGCGACGAGTTGTCGATCAGGACCGACACCTGGTTCAGGACTTCGACCGGCGTCGGCTTCTTGCCGAGCAGACCGCCGAGGAGCCCGCCGACAAGGCCGGGGGTGCTCATCGAGACCTTCCAGACCCGGGCATCCGGGTCCATGTCCCCGGCGATGTTGACGCCGTTGAAGAACCGGTTCGCCCGGCCGTCCCAGAAGTTCCGGTCGAGGAACACGGCGTTGATGTTCGTCGGGCTGTTGCGGCCGGTCGCCTGACGGATGTTCTTGCCGTTGATGTTGAAGATGTCGTCGGGAATCAGCTTCCCCTTGTCGACGGCCGAACCTTCGACGATGTTCTGGAACTGCTTCTTGACCACTCCCTGCGAGCCGGCGATCTCGCTCGTGTCGAACACGACCGGGTTGCTGGCGGAGCGGGGGAGGTGCGGGTTCTGCAGGCGGTGGAACGGGAAGTCGCTCGCCGTGAACTCGTGGTTGCGGCCCATGAACTCCTGCTTGGAACCGAACAGGTCGACGCCCGGGTTCACCTGGTTGACCGTCCGGACGTCGGCCCCGGCGTGCCAGTGGCACGTCGCACAGGCGGTCTTGCCGTCGCTGCCGATCTGCATGTCCCAGAACAGCGCCTTGCCGAGCTTGATCGCGGCGGCGTTGTCCTTCACGTACTTGTCGAGATCGGGCGGAGTCGGAATCGGGACTTCGCTCAAGGGGCCTGGGGCTTCGGCCGGTTCTTCGACTTCTTCTTCGGGCTCTTCGGCCGCGGGGGGATTGACGATCCCGCCGACAGCGCCCGTGACCCCGCCGACGACTTCACCGACGCCGCCGGTCACACCACCGACGACCTGGCCCGCACCGTTGGTCACACCGTTGACGACCTGGCCCGTGCCATTCACGACCCCGCCCAGGAGACCGGCGGCACGCGCCGACGGGCTCCCTTGAACGAGGATCGCGCCGCATGCGAGCCCGTAGAACAGGGCCCTCACCGGTTTGCGGAATGGAAAGATTTTCAGCATTGGCAGCTCTCGCAGAGAAGAGGGAAGAGAAACGATGGGGCCTCCCATCGCGATACGCCTGAGTTACCGGACAAGGGAGAGAGAAGGGGACTCCGAATCACGAGCGATGAGCTGGAACAGGGAATCCCCTCAGTCGAAGCGGCCCGGTGAAGCGATCGCGACACCGGTTGACTCCACAGCTCAACGGGACGAGACGTGACCTCTTCCGAGCAGCTCCCGGAGGTCGGCCGGACGAGGGAGCGTGACCACGACCTCCCCGCTCTTCTGATCGAAGCGGAGCGTGTCGAGCAGCCGTCGCGCCACCGTGGTCTCACTCGTCGGAGCGGCCACCGCCGCCACGTCGTCGAGCAGGGCCCGCGAGCTGTCCCGCAGACCGGTGAGCAGCCGGAGCGTCCTGGTCGAAGCCTCGTTGTTCGCGAAGGTCACGGTCGCTTGAGCCAGATGATCGGGACCGAGCCCGGCGATGAAGCGGACCTCCGAGGCTCCCTTGAGCAACTCGAGGACCGGCCTGACGAGCGCGGCGGAGCGGTCTCCCCCCGCGCGGGCGAGCGTCTCGAGCAGCGGATCGCTCGAGGGACCGCAGACAAAGGCGCAGTGGGCCTCGCGCGGCACCGCAGCCAGGTTTCGGGTCAGCGGCGCCCCGCCCGCCCCGCCCGCCAGGGCCGCGAGGGCTTGCGGCAGGCGGCCTTCACTGACGACGAGGAACGTCCGGGGATCGTGCTCCACGATCGCCAGCGCGTCGTGCTCGATCTCGGTGTTGGTCTGGGTGTAGTTCCCCCCTTTGTCGGCCCGTTCGATCAGCACGCTCTCCGTCGTGGGAGCGATCCGGACATACGAAACATCCTCGAACAGCTCATCGGTCAGCTTGCGGCCCGGAAAGCGTTCCGCGGCGAGATCGACCGACGTGGTCGGTTCGGTCTGGCAGATCACGTAGGTCAGGTTCCGGGCGAGATCGAGCTCGCTCTTCACCGACCGGCCGTAGATCGCGATCCACTCGGTCCGCTCGGCGACGTCCCGCGAGACGAGGTCCCCGAGCCCCGCCTCGAGGCTCGCGAAGTCCGGACTCTGGACCAGGCCGCGGGGCTGAAGCACCACCGCGAAGGCGTCTTCGGGGGTCGCGTACGGGGCGGTGGCCCAGTGGACCGGGGCCTTCGGGGCGGGGCGGGTGTCCCGCTTCCGCCTGGGACTGGACGTGGTGGCCCCATCCGGGGGGGGCTCGTTGCCGCGGGAGGGTCGGGACTCCTCCCGCGTCGGAGCAATCTTGGCCTGGAGGCCGCCGTCCGGGGTGTAGATGACGGCGATCACCGCCACGCCCAGGAGGGTGATCCCCCCCAGGGTCCACAGGATGTCTTTCTTCATGGGTGCTCTCGAGAAGGCGGCCTGCAGGGCGCGCACCGGGAGCCGGGATGGTCCGCCCGTGCGCACGAAACCCTCCGAGCCGCCGAGAGCGAACGATCGATCGTGTTCGCGGGCGGATCGGGGATGCCCTGATGTGCCACCAGTCTAAAGGGCGTTCCCCAGGGGAGCCGGACCGAGCCCCCCGGAACAGGAGAAACCCTCGGTCCCCTCGGGGCCGGTTGCGCGGTCTGGACGGCGAGGTTGTCGGCGGGAAGCGATCACCACCGCCCGCGCGAACCGGAACGACACCGTGCCGGTTCCTCCTCCCGCGGCGGGGCATCCTCATCGTTCGGTGACCGCCGCAGAAACTGCCGAAGCCGCGCCGCGGAACCCCCGAATCTGCACCGATTTGGACCATCTGATGCGAGTTTTTCGCATCGCTCGTGTGACTCCAAAAGCTCCGGCTTGACCCTCTTCGGTCGATCGACGGATAACCGCGCCGGCTTCTTTGTGGCTTCTGCTGACGACCCCTCGCGGACCGAAAGTCCCCTCGTGCCCATTGCCCATTTCAACGCGGTCCGGATGGCCAGCCCGGCGACTCGGGTCGTGGTCCGGACCTCCGTTGTGATGGCCGTTGTCCTCCTCGCCGCAGCGCCGGTCGTCGGCCAGGGGCATTCGTTCTCGGGGCCCCGCGGCTCCTCCAACGAGTACCGAGGCAAGATCGACCGGGCCGCGGCCGAACAGTGGGCCCAGCTCCCGCTCCCCGTCCCCCCCCGGACTCCCGGCTCCGCGGCCCCTCCGGTGTATCCTCCCGTCGGGGGCTACTCGGTCGGCCCGTCGTCTCCCTACACGCCCCCCTCCACGACCAGCCCGATCCCGCCGACCCCCAATCTCCCAAGCCTCCTGCCGCCAGGGTCCGTCGACAGTCACTCCAGCACCTGGGACCCCGTCCCCCCCGCGACCTTCCCCTCTCCGCCCCCCGCTCCCCTCGACCCCAACGGCGGCTCTGCTGTCGTGCGGCCCCTCTCTCCTGCGGCGCCCACCGCTCCGGGGACCGCCTCTCCCGCGGCAACCCCGATCGATCTGACGCCCCGGTATTCGTTCCGGTTTCAGAACGCCCCCTGGACCGTCGTGCTGCGGCAGTGCGCCCGGGACTTCGGGATGTCCCTCGACCTCCGCGTGACCCCGGCCGGTGCCCTCTCCTACTACGACGAGAACACCTACACCGAGTCGCAGTTCCTCGACATCCTGAACGACCACCTGCTCCGGGAAGGGTGCATCCTGACCCGCAACGGACGGAACCTCACCGTCGCGGGGGCCAACGAGCGGATCGACGACGCCGCCATCCCCTTCATTACGCTGCCGCAGATCGACGGGCTCGGCCGGAACGAGCTGGTCAGCGTCGCCTTCCCCTACGAGCTGATGTCGGAAGGGACCGTTCAGGAGATGCGGCAGATCCTCAGCCCCATGGGACGGATGCGGACCCTGACCAACTCCCGCCGGGTGATCGTGACCGACACCGGCTCCTACCTCCGCCGGATCCGTGACCTCCTCTCCGGAACCGGGATCGGCGCGGGGGATATCCACACCGTCGTCTTCCGGCTCCGGAACGCCCCCGCTGAAGAGGCGGCCGCCGCGATCAACAATGTCCTGATGTCGGGCGCGGTCGGCCCGATCGGACCTCCCCCCGGTCCCGGCGGCCCGGGAGCCCCGCCGATCGCCGCCGGCGGACCGCAGATCGTCGTCGCCGAGAAGGTCACGAACCGGATCTTCGCCCGCGGCTCGTCCGAAGAGCTGGGAGTCATCGAACGCCTCATCTGCGACATCGACTCCCCCCCGCCGCAGGTCTTCATCCAGGCCCTTCTGGTGGAAGTTCAGCTCGGCAACACCGACGAGTTCGGCGTCGAGATCGGCGTGCAGGACTCGGTCCTGTTCCAGCGGAGCGTCATCGACAACATCCTGACCGTCACCGAGACGATCACGAGCCCCAACGGGACGCAGACCTCCAACCAGCGGATCGTCTCGCAGACGGCGAACCCCGGCTTCAACTTCAACAACCAGCCCCTCGGCAACAACATCACCGCCAGCCCCGCGACGGTCGGGACGCAGGGGCTCTCGAGCCTCGGGGTCGGGCGGGTCAACGGCGATCTCGGCTTCGGTGGCCTCGTCCTTTCGGCCGGCTCGGAGTCGATCAGCGTCCTGCTGCGGGCGCTCTCCGAACGGCACCACATCGACGTCCTGAGCCGTCCGCAGATCCGGACGCTCGACAACCACGAGGCGATCATCCAGATCGGCCAGCAGGTCCCGGTCGTCGACGGCGTGGCGATCACCGGCGTCGGAAGCGCGAACCCGGTCATCCGCCAGGACCAAGCGGGGATCATCCTGCGGGTCATGCCCCGGATCGGTCCCGACGGCCTCGTCCTGATGACCGTCAACGCCGAGAAGAGCGCCTTCCAGCTCACCCCGGGGACCGGCGTCCCGATCTTCACCGACGCCACGAACGGCAACGTCATCGAGGCCCCGGTGAAAGACGTCACGAGCGCCGAGACCGCTGTCGGGGCCCGGACCGGCCAGACGATCGTCCTCGGGGGGATGATCACCCGCGACAACGCGACGGTCGAACGGAAGGTCCCGTGGCTCGGGGACATCCCGATCCTCGGTCACGCCTTCCGGTACGACCGGGTCCAGTCGGTCCGCAAGGAGCTGCTGATTTTTCTCACGCCGCACATCATCGAAGGGCAGGAGCACGAGACGAAGCTCAAGTTCGACGAGTCGTCGAAGATCGCCATGCCCTGGGAAGACGCCACACAAATCCACGGCCCGATCTTTGACGACCCGGCCCTCCTCCCCGACTCCGCGCGCGTCCTGCCCCCCGGAATGCCCCCGGTCCAGGGAGCCTCCGACGCGATGCCGACCACCGAGAACGGGATCCCGGTCACGGCCCGGTCGACCGCTCCCGCCGCACAGTCCCGCCTGCGGGGACGGAGCCAGCGGGTCCAGCAGGCGAACTACGAGCGGCTCTCCGAGAGCACTCCCCCGACTCCCGCTCCCCAGCCCGCCGCAACCGAAGCCGACGCAGCCCCAGCTCCGGCCGCCACTCCCACAACACCGGCCAAGCCCCGCACCGTTCTCCAGCCCGGCCAGCGTCCCTGGAAATCCTGGTCCCCCTGGAAGAAACAGTAACCAGCGTTCCGCTGGACCGGGGCGGCGTGGCACGATGGGTTGCGCTAAGGGAGCTGCGACGCCATGGTGCGGTGTTCGAGAAGTTGGGCGGAGCTGCTGTGTTGGGGTGCAGGGGCCAGCCCCTGCCCGCCGGAGGCCATTCCGGACAGGAACCCGTCCCGACAACGCCGGACGTCGCGATCATGCTGAACGAGGCCGATTGCAAACCGGAAGACCGCTCGCCAGAGTGACGAAGGCTGTGCGCTTCAGTCCTTCGATTGCGAGTCCCCGTGATGCCTTCGAGCCGTCGCCGTTTTCTGCAGCATGTCGGTCTGACGATCAGCGGCCTGTCGCTGAGTCCTTTCGGAAACCTCCTGCTGGGGCAGGAGAGCGGGACCGCAGTCGCAACTCCGGTGGGAGGACTCCCCCGCAGCCTGCCGGACGCGCAGAACGTGGCCGCCGAAGGGGTTCTGAAATTCGTCGAGCGGATTGAGCGGCTCAAGCTGAACCTGCACAGCTTGATGCTCGTCCGCAACGGGCATGTCGTCGCCGAGGGGTGGTGGGCTCCCTATGCGCCGAACCTCAAGCACACGCTCTATTCGCTCAGCAAGAGTTTTGCGTCGACGGGGGTCGGGCTGGCGGCCGCGGAGGGGAAGCTGAAGCTCGACGACAAGGTCGTGTCGTTCTTCCCCAAGGAGCTGCCGGCGGAGGTCAGCCCGCATCTGGCGGCAATGCGGGTCAAGGACCTGCTGATGATGGGCTCGGGGCATGCCGACGACTGCCTGTTCGGCGGAGGGTACGGCATGCCGGAGGGGAGCTGGGTGAAGTCGGCCCTCTCCCGGCCGGTGCCGCACGACCCGGGGACCTTCTTCCGGTACAACAGCGGCGCGACGTTCCTGCTCTCGGCGATCGTCCAGACCGCCACCGGCCAGACGCTGCTCGACTTCATCACGCCGCGACTGCTCAGGCCGCTGGGGATCGTCGGCGCCGACTGGGAATCGAACCCGCTCGGGCAGAGCGTCGGGGGCTGGGGACTGCGGGTCCGGACCGAGGACATCGCCAGGTTCGGCCAGCTCTATCTGCAGCAGGGGATGTGGGAAGGGGAGCGGCTCCTTCCGGCCGAGTGGGTCGCCGAGGCGACGAGCCGGCAGATCGACAACGCTCCCATGTCGGACGCGTCGGCCCGCGAGAAGAGCGACTGGGCCCAGGGCTACGGCTACCAGTTCTGGCGGTGCCGCCACGACGGAGTCCGCGGGGACGGAGCGTTCGGGCAGTATTGTCTCGTTCTCCCCAAGCAGCAGGCGGTGCTCGCGATAACGAGCGAGTCGTCCGACATGCAGGGGATCCTGAACGCCGTCTGGGAAGAGCTCCTGCCGGCAATGGGAAGCGAGCGGCCGACCGCCTCGGACGAGACCCAGGCCCGGCTCCAGAAGACGCTGTCGACTCTGACGCTTCCGCTGCCGACCGGTGCGGAAACGTCGCCGACGGCCGAACGAGTCAGCGGCAAGTCGTTCCGGATCGCCGAGAACCCCCTGAAGTTCGACCGTGCCTCGTTCGAGTTCGGGGACCGGAAAGCGGTCGTGACGCTGCATGACGACAAGGGGGCGCATGCGTACCGCTGCGGAATCGGAAGCTGGGAGCGGAGCGAGACCGACGTCGACCCGATCACGCTGAAGCTCGTCCCGACCGTCGTCGCGGGGGAGACGAAGTTCCCGATCGCCGTCGCCGGAGCGTGGTCCGACGCGAAGACCTTTCAATTGCGGGTGCAGTACATCGAGACGGCCCATTACGACACGTTCACCTGCCGGTTCGACGGCGACAAGCTGGCGGTCGAGTTCCGCCGCAGCCTGTCGGTCCTGAACCCCGCGATGAAGGACAACCGGCCGGTCCTGGCCGGGACGCTCGAGACGACGTAGCGCGGTGTCGCAACGCTGTTCCGCCTGAAAAGCGGAGACCCGATCGCCGCAGCGACCGGGTCTCCGGTTCATGAATTTCCGCTTATCAGAACAGGGTGAGGATACGCCGGGGAACGGGATTGGTATCTTGATCCCGGCGATTGGGAGGCTGCTGTTCCTCACGGATGAGTGACATGTCGAATGTGCTGGTGCTGGAAGATCACAGGTCGCTCCGGGCGAGTCTGGAGCAGGGACTGCGGGAAGAAGGGCACACGGTCTTCCCGGTGGCGAGTCAGGCGGAAGGGCTCAATGTCGCCCGGACCGAGCCGCTCGATGCCGTGATCCTCGATCTCCATCTCCCCGACGGAGACGGTCTCGAGTTCCTGAAGACGATCCGCCGGAACGGCCTGGCGGTGCCGGTCCTGATCGCGACCGCCCGGGACGCCATCGAGGACCGGATCCTCGGCCTCGACACCGGGGCCGACGACTACCTCGTGAAACCGTTCGCCTTCGGCGAGCTCCTCGCGCGGCTCCGGTCGCTCCTGCGGCGGTCGGCCGTCGTCTCGGAGTCGGTCCTCCGGCACGAGACCCTCCAGATCGACCTCCTGAGCCGCAAGGTGACCCGCCACGGCGAAGAGCTCCCGCTGACCCGCCGGCTGTTCGAGCTGCTCGAATACCTGCTCCGCCACAAGAACCAGGTCGTGACCCGCGAGATGCTCGCCCGCGACGTCTGGAAGGCGTCCACGGCGACCTGGACCAACGTGATCGAGGTCCAGATCCGCGAGCTCCGGAAGAAGATCGAACGCCCCGACTGGCCCCGACTGCTCCACACCGTCCGGGGAGAGGGCTACCTGCTGGGGGATGAGCGGTGAGGTTCCGTGGATCGGAACGTTCGTGAGGCCGGGGAACCTGTTGAGGGAGCGACCGTGAAGGTGTGGGGGATTCGCTGGCGGCTGACGCTCTGGAACGCGGCGATCCTCGCCGCGCTGTTCGGCTTGTTTTGCGCCGTGATGCTGTACCTCGTGCACGGCCACCTGCAGAGCCAGGCGGACCAGTGGATGATGGAAGAGCTTCACGAGCTCAATGAAGACGTCCAGTTGACGCACGACACCGCGCATCTCCAGGAGCGGCTCGAGAAGCGGTACGCGGTCCACGCGCACCTCCACTTCCGGATTCTCACCGAGGAGGGGACGACGCTGTTCCTCAGCCGGTTCCTCACGAACATCACGCTCCCCGCCCCCGGCCAGATCGCCCGGATGCGCGGCCCCCGCTTCGAAGACATCGAGCTCGGGGAGCTCGGCGAGTACCGGCTTCTCAGCATGGCGATGCGGGACGGCGAAGCCCGGCCGCTCCTGCTGCAGGTCGTGGCCCCCAAGACGGCGCTGACCCGCGAGTTCGACTGGTATCTCGGGACGGTGCTGGCAGCGATCCCGATCGCGCTCCTCGTGGCGATCGGCACCGGCTACGGCCTCGCCCGCCAGGCCCTCTCGCCGGTCGATCAGATGGTCGCCACGGCCGAGCGGATCTCCGTGGAGCGGCTCGATGAACGGCTCGTCGTCCGCCACCCGAAGGATGAGCTGGGACGGCTCGCGATCACGCTCAACGCGATGTTCGATCGGCTGCATCGTTCGGTCGACCAGATGCGGCGGTTCACGTCGGACGCGGCCCACGAGCTCCGCTCGCCGATCGCCGCGCTCCGGACCGAGGCGGAGGTGATGCTCCGTTCGCCGCGCGAGCCGGAGGTCTACCGCCGCGTCGTCCAGCAGACGGCGGATGAGGCGGCCCGCCTGACGGAACTGGTCAACCAGCTCCTGACGCTCAGCCGCCACGACGCCGGGCAGGTCCCGCCGCTCGAGGAGACGATCCGGGTCGATCTCGTGCTGCTCGACGTCGTCGAGCGGTTCCGGAGCCGCGCCGCCGAGCGGACGATCGCGCTCGAGACCGGGACGCTCCCTGCGTGGCTGATGCTCGGGGACGACATCCTCCTGAGCCAGCTGTTCTACAACCTGATCGACAACGCGCTGAAGTACACCCCCGCCGGCGGGACGGTCCGGGTCTGGGGGCACGTCTACGGCTCGGACCTCGTGGTCGGGGTGCAGGACACCGGCATCGGGATCAGCGACGTCCATCAGCGGAAGATCTTCGAGCGGTTCTATCGGGTCGATCCGTCGCAGAACGGCGAGCGGGGCGGAGCGGGGCTGGGGCTCTCGATCTGCCGGGCGATCGTCGAGACGCATCGGGGCCAGATCGAAGTGACGAGCGTTCCGGAGGAAGGGAGCTGCTTTCAGGTCACGCTCCCCGGGGAGATCGACCGGGACCCGCTGCTGCTCGACGAGGGAGTCGCTCCGCTCGCCTCCTCGACGGGGGAGCCGGCATGAACCGCCGCCGCGGCTTCACGATGATCGAGCTCCTCGTCGTGACGGCGATCACGGGGGTCCTCGTCTCGATTGCCCTGCCGGCGGTGCAGCAGGCGCGGGAGGCGGCGCGGGCCACTCAGTGCCGCAACAACCTGAAGCAGATCGGCCTGGCGGTCCACAACTACCAGAGCGCCCACGGACTGTTTCCGCCGGGGTCGATCCCCTCCCGCCCCGGCTCGTGGTCGGTGCAGGGGCGGCTCCTGCCGTACCTCGACCAGGGGAACGCCGGAAGCCGGATCACGTTCGAACTCGAGTGGTCGGACCCGGTGAACCTGGCGGTCGGAGTGCCGCAGATGCGGATTCCGAGCTACCAGTGCGGGAGCGACCCGAACGCGGACACGCTCTGCCACGCGGACGAGGGGATCGTCCATCCCGTGAACTACGCGTTCAACTTCGGAACCTGGTTCGTGTTCGATCCGAAGACCCGCGAAGGGGGGGACGGCAGCTTCTATCCCGGAAGCAACCTCGGCCCGGCGGCCATCGCGGACGGTCTGTCGAACACCTGGATGGCGGTCGACGTGAAGACGTTCCAGCCGATGTTCGTGAATACGGTCGATCCGGGTGCAGTCGCTCCCTCGTCACCGACGGCTCTGTCGGGCTGGGCGGGGGCAGCGGAGTTCGAACTGGGGCCGACGCTCGACGCGAACGGGGGGCATACGGAGTGGTGCGACGGCAACGTGCATGACACGGGGTTCACGACGGTGTTCACGCCGAACCGGGTCGTCTCGTACGTCCATTCCGACGGGCGGACCTACGATGTCGACTTCAATTCGCGGCAGGAGGGAAGCAGCGCCGTGCAGCGGACGTATGCGGCGATCACGGCCCGCAGCTTTCATCCGGGGCACGTGCACGCGGTGCTGATGGACGGCTCGGTCCACACGGTGCAGGACGGGATTTCTCCCGATGTCTGGAGAGCTCTCGGGACCCGGAGCGGCCGCGAGAGGGATGCGGCGCTCTGACCCGGGTGCAGGGCGAGAGCCCTCCCCTCGCCGGAGGCGCTTCCCTCCCGGGAACCGCCCGATCCATACCGGACGATGGAGTCCTCACCAAAGAAATAAGGAGAGGCAGAGAAAACTCTCTGCCTCTCCTGAGGAACGCAGCCGGCTTGAGCCCCGGCCGCGGACCACTGATGAGGTCCCGGTGCTATTCGGTGACGAGCTTGGCGGGGGGGACGAACGCGGCAATCTTGTTGAACGCCGCGAGGACGTCTGCCTCCATCTCGGTCACGCTCTGGTTGCCGGGGACGTGGATGTAGATCCCCCGTCCCAGCCAGGCGACAGCGGTCATGAGCTGCTGATCGGCCCCGAGGCCCACCGTCAGGCAGTGGATCGTGTAGCCGGCGTCGACCGCCTCCTTGGCCTTCATGAGCGTGTACTTGGCGGCGTCGTTCGACGTCGAGTAGTCCGCCAGGCCGTCGCCGTTGTAGTCGAACAGCGTGTCCCAGTTCCAATTGCCCGGCATCTGGTACGTCGGGTAGCGGTTCGCGAGACCATCGGTCATCAGGATGATCGTCGGCCGGGTCCCGGGGCGTTTCGAGTTGTCGAGCATCAGCTTGCCCCGGGCGAGGCCGTCGCCGATGTTCGTGTTGCTCGTGTAGTGCCCCGCCTGGCGGTGGCCGACGATCTGCTTGAGCGACGCGAATTCGTTGCAGATCGGGTTCTGGCTCAGGTTGATGTTGTAGTTGTCGTAGTTCAGGACGGTTTCATCCACGGCCGAGTCGGCATAGCAGACGAAGCCGAGTTCATCGCCGAAGCCGAGGTCGTCCACGAACGTCGCCAGGAGCTGGGCCCCCTGCTTGACCGAGTGGAACGGGTAGTGCGGCGTCCGCCACAGGTCGTTGCACTGGGCGTAGCTCGGGTAGGTCCGGAGCAGGTAGTCGACCATGCACTTGCCGCCGTACTTGTGGCGGTAGCCGGCGTCATTGAGGGTGTTGTCGGTCTGGCAGAAGGTGATGAAGGCGTCCCAGCTGCCGGCGGAATAGGGCCAGGCGATGTCATCGAGGCCGTAGGTCGCCTTGGCCGCTTCGGGGCTCTCGAAGGTCAGAAAGGCGTTCGAGTTCGGCGGCGATGTTCCGTTCGGATTATTGACCGTGATCGTGTAGGTGCCAAGCTTGACCTTAACGCTCGAGACGTAGGTTCCGTTCCCGGCGACGGTTCTGTCCTTTCCGGAGGTGTAGGTCGTCGTCGCGGTTCCCCCGCCGTAGTAGTTGAGGGTGATTTCGGTGATCGTATGCGAGCCGACGACCCGGTAGCTCGGGTGATCGAACGTGACGTCGACTTCCCGCGTCCCGCTCGTGCCGTTGCGGCTCTGCTCGGTCCCGTTCCCCGGATAGGGGACCCGGATGGTCGCTTCCTTGATCGTCTTGAGGGAGCCGCTCGTCTTCTTGAACGTTCCGCTCGTCCCTGCGTACGTGGTGGTCTGCGTCGAGTTGTCGCTGAACGTCAGGACGATCTGGTTCATCGGCCGGTTCAGATTGCTGACGACCACCTGGGTGTTCTGGAACTCGAGCGCGCCCGACTGCCCCTTGCTGGAGACGGTCTGGCGGGCCCAGCCCGGCTCGGCGGGGAGGGTGCCGAAGTCGCGGACCTCGTCGAGCTTGTTCCAGATCTCGACCATGTTGGCGTCGAGCATCGCGCGGTCCCGCAGGGTCAGCGAGGCGTAGCAGCTGTCGTCGTTCATCGAGGCCGAGTAGTCGAGGACGGCGACGATGTCGCGGGCTTCGACGTAGGCGGTGGCCGACGTGTGCAGCTCCTGGGTGTCGCGGCCGAAGACCGGCGCGAAGAACAGCGGCAGCGGACCGTCCGGCTGGGACGAGTCTTCTCCCTCGCGGCGGGCATGGACCCGGACGGTGTTGGCCGGAATCCGGCCCCACTCGATCGAGTAGGCCTTCGTCTGCGGGTTCTGGGTCCGGAGGCCGAACTCGACGTCCTCGGCGGGGTCGACGAAGATCCCGTTCAGCTCGGCGATCTCGGCCGCCTTGAGGCGGGCCTGCTGCATCGCGTAGGCGGTGACGTCCTGAACGTCCGGTCCCGCCTGCTGCACGGCGTGGGTAATCTCGAGGGCGGCGGCCAGGGCGGCCGCGTCGACGCCGTTCTGCATCTTGCCGCGGGTGACGGAGATGTACCCCAGGTCGGCCGAGAAGGCGACGAACGCCATCGCGGCGACGAGGCACACCACGCCGAGCACCATGAAGGAGCCGCGGCGCTCGTCATACAAGCGACGAATGCGGGCCCAGGGGGCGGGGGCCAGAGAGGAACCGAACATGACGGGTCTCCTGCGATCGGACGGGGGCGGACTCAAGGTGTTTGGAATCTCAGACGCAGCTCTTCATCAACACGCTCTGTGATTGTTTCGTGTGCCGGACGGGGCCGGCGCCCCGGGCGAAATGGCCTCCCCGCGAAGGTCCTTCCGCCGCATCCCGCCCGGCCGCCCGCGGCCGGAGAAGGAACTCAGTTCGTCACCTGCGACCGCCCCAGGCGGTACACGGCCGAGAACCGGATCGTCTTTCCGCTCATGTAGTCTGCCGGAAGGCGGCTCGCCTTGGCGTAGGGGATGCTCGCCGAGATCCGGAACGGCTTGAGGTAGTTGTCCTGGTTGGCGAGGTCGAACACCGCTTCCGAAGCGGCGTGCGTGATCGTGATCGTGACGTCGTCCCCCGGCAGTCCCGACGCCTTCAGAAAGTTCCGCATGTCCTTGATGACCTTCTGGTTGATGGTCATGTTGGAGGGGGTGACCTTGCTGAGGTCCATCGAGGCCATCCGGCCCCCTTCGCGGACCGCCGTCGTCAGGTCGGCGGAGACCTGAAAGGCCCGTCCCATCTCGGTCATGCCGAGGACCAGCATCAGGAACAGCGGCACGAGAATCGCGAACTCGACGGTGGCGATCCCGGAGCGGAGCGCACCGCAACCCGCGGAACGGGACCGCGGCGACGATCGGCGATGAAGGAGAGGGGCTCGCATGATGCTTATTCGTGCCGCATGACCGCCTGGCCGGAGAGGTTCAGGTTGCGGGCCCAGAACGGAGGGAGGAGCGCGACGCTGTTGTAGGGGACTTCCACGCGGACCAGGAACAACTGGGACGCGTTGGCGCTCGAGAGCTCGATGTTGGGAAGCGAGGTGTACTGAACCTTGGAGGGGTCGACGCTCACGCTGTCGAACGTCGAGGCGTCTTTGACATACACCTGGACGGTCGTCGTGCTCCGCAGGGCCGCGTCCATGATGTCGGCGACGCGGGTCCGGACCTGGGCGGTCGTGACGCTCTGGACCGTTCCCATCCGCGCCCCGATGCGGGCGGCGTTGCTCAGGGAGTTGATGACGAGGTTCGCGTGCCCGAATTCGATCAGGGCCGTGATGAACATCATGAACACGGGGAACACGATCGCGAACTCGACGATGTAGGTCCCCCGCCGGTCCCGATCGGGTCGGGTCCGGCACGGCAATCCGCGACCTGAGCGCGGAGTCTGGGAGGAAACTCGTCTGTGCATCGTGCCCGCTGCCCGCGGTGCCTGGTGATCGTCCGGGTGATCCCGGACGCGAGGAACAAGGCCTCGATCGCAACCCTAGGTCACACCTTCAAACTTGCGCGGGAATTTCATTCGGAATAGCGAACTTTTCGCGGCCCCCCTGCAACTGCTGCGATCGCTACGACTGCTGCGGCGATCCGCCGCGGCGGGTCACACGAACTGCAGCACGTCCATTTCGCCCGAGAGCTTGCTGATCGGGGTGACGTAGGTCGACTGCGTGGCCCGGCAACCTTCGAGGAGCTCGGTCGCCGTCTTGAGAATGACGATCCGCTCCGCCTGGCCGGCGACCGCTTCTTCGAGCGCCGCGGCCCGGTCGGCGATCAGGTCAGCCCGTTCGCGCAGTGCGGTCTCTTTCAGCGTCGTCGCCATCGTCCGGAGCCCGGCGAGGTCTTCCCGGTCGAGGGCGGCGGCCATCTGCTCCATCTTGAGGCCGATCCGCAGGGCCGCCTCGCGGCTGACGCGGACGTCTTCCCGCACGGCCCGCCGCTTCTGCCGGACCTTGAGGATCACGGTATCGACGAAGCGGGTCACGACCTCGGAGTCGAACTGCGTTCCCGAGCACCGCTCGAGCTCAGCGAGCGCCTCCGCTTCGGAGAGGGCCTTGCGATACGCCTTGTCGGTGGTCATCGAGTCGTAGGCGTCGGCGATCGCCAGGATCCGCGCTCCGACCGGCACCGCGCCGCCGGCGAGCGACGGCCGGTCGAGCGGCGTGCGGTAGTTTTCGATGATCGCCGAGAGGTCTTCCGAGGCGAACGACGAACGGACGATCTCCGCTCCGATCCGGTCGTGGGTCCGCATCAGATCCCACTCGTCGCTCGTCAGCGGCCCTGGCTTCAAGAGGATCGAATCCGGGACGCCGATCTTGCCGATGTCGTGGAGCAGGGCCGCCATCTCGAGGACGTAGCACTGCGAGAGAGGCATGATCCCTTCCGCCACGGCGACGCAGAGGTCGGCCACGCGGCGGCTGTGGAGTGCGGTCGCCTGGTCGCGGTAGGCGAGGGCGGAGGTGAGCGCCGAAACAGCCGGGAACGGAATCGTCGTGGGGGTCGCGCCCCGGTCGCCCCGGTCGGCTCCCTTTCCCTGGGCCGCATCGGCGGGGATCTGGTCGAACCGGACGACGCAGTTCCGCCCCGTCCGCTTCGCGACGTAGAGGGCCTTGTCCGCCTGCTCGAGCATCTCCTGCGGGCTCTCGGCCCGGTCGCCGCAGGCGACGCCGAAGCTCGCGGTGATCCGGACCGTCTCGACCTGAATGCGGGTGATCTCCTGCCGGATCTGTTCAGCGGAGAGCTCGACTTCTTCGAGGCTCGCATGCGGCATCACGATGCAGAACTCTTCCCCCCCGTAGCGGGCGACGACGTTCCCATCGCGAACCGTCTTCTGCAGCATCTCCCCGACCTGCTGGAGGACCCGGTCCCCCATGGCGTGGCCGTGGTTGTCGTTGATCGATTTGAAGTGGTCGATGTCGACCATCATGCAGGCGATCCGCCGCTTCGAACGGGCGGCCCGGGCCCAGTGCTGCTCGAACCGCTCGAAGAACGACCGCCGGTTGAGGCAGCCGGTCAGCGGGTCCCGCGTTGCAAGTCGTTCGAGGTGCCGGTTTTGCGCCCGGACGTCCTCGGCGGATTTCCGCATCGTCTGAAGGGCGCTCGAGAGCTCGGTGGCCCGCTGTTCGAGGCGGGTCACGTCGTCGAAGCTGGCGATGACCCCCTTCTGGTCTCCATTTTCGTCCCGGATCGGCGAAGCGCTGACCACGAAGGTCCGCTCGCGGTCGTTCCAGGGGAGGCCGAGGATCGCCCCGCTCCGAGGCTCGCCATCCTTGAGGCAGGCCCGCCAGGGGTAGGGCTCGGCGGCGTCATCGTCTTTGGTGATCCAGGGAAGGGCCGAGACCGGCTTGCCGATCAGGTCTTCCGCGGTCCGGCCGGTCGAGCGGGTGAAGGCCTCGTTGGCCATCACGATCCGCCCTTCGCGGTCCATCATCAGGAGCCCTTCGGCGAGCGAGTCGAGGGCGGATTTGAAGCGGGCGGGCATCACCCGCGAGAGGCTGACCAGCAGCCGCTGCAGGATGACATGAAAGGCGATGAGCGACGCGCAGAAGACGAACGCCACCAGCCCCAGGAGCGCCCCGACGGGCGCATCGGGTCCGCCGGCGGTGATCCCCAGGCTCTGGGCGGCCAGGGTGATCGTCACCGTAATCGCGGCCAGGCTCAGGGCAATGCGCCACGTTACGGACGGGGTGTTCATGAAACTTCCCGACGCACTTTCTCTCAAAGGCAGGGGGGCGAGCTGCACGCAGGGGAACCGTAGGTCGCTCCCGCGCCATGCGCCGTGACGGGCGCCCCCCTCCGGGAAGACATCGAGCGACAGATCCCCGCCGGCCGGGGCAGAACCGGCACAACCGGAACGACCGGGCGGTGACTCGCCGGTCAATCCCAGGTTCGATTTGCCCCGGGGAATTCCGTGACGCAGTTTCCATGTGGGCTCTTCCCTCCGGATGGCGTTTTCCTCCTCCCATGACCTCCATCGACAACCTGCTGCGGAACCTGCGAGTCGGCTCGGAACGGCCCCGTCCGACGGGGACCACCCCGGCCGCCAGCGCCCCCGCGCCGGCTGAAGCCTCCGCGGCAACGGCCGCCGTGGCCGAGGTCCCCGGGAGCCCCATCGTCGCCCCGCCCCGCAAGAGCGGCATCGACGAACTGCTGATCCGCATCCAGCCGGCACGGGCCGAGGCCCAGCCGACATCCTCCCGGGCCCGCTCCGGCGCCGTCGCCCCTTCCGAATTCGAACCGGTCGCCCCCCGGAACCTCGAAGAAGCGGGGCTCAACGAAAGCGACATTGTCGGGCTGATCCTGAAGTTCCTGCTCCCCCGGTCGATCGAAACCGGCTACCGGATCTCGAACCAGCTCGGCCTCCGATTCCCGATCGTCGACCAGGTCCTGCGGCAGCTCAAGCAGGACAAGCTCGTCACCTACAAGAACACCCTGACTGCCGGGGACTACCTGTACGAGCTGACCGACGAAGGCCGCGACCGCGGCGAGCGCCTCGGCCGCCAGACCACCTACTGCGGCAGCGCTCCGGTCCCGCTCGCCCAGTACTTCGCGTCGGTCCGGGCCCAGACCCTCGTCGGCCGCAAGCCGTCGCTGGCGAACATCCGGGCGGCGTTCTCCGATCTCAATCTCCCCGAAAAGCTGATCAGCAACGTCGGCCAGGCGATCCACTCCGGCCGAGGGATGTTCCTGTACGGCCCCCCGGGCAACGGTAAGACAAGCGTCGCCGAGCGGATCACCCGGACCTTCGGCGACACGATCTGGATCCCCCGCGCCCTCACGGCGTCAGGGGAGATCATCCGTCTCTACGACCCCAACCGGCACAAGCTCGCTCCCGACCTTCCCGCCGAGGTGATGAAGGAGATCGACGGCCGCTGGGTCCGGATCGAGCGCCCCACGATCATCGCGGGGGGGGAGCTCCGGATGGAGAACCTCGAGATCACCTACATCCGGAACACCGGGATCGGCGAAGCGCCGCTGCAACTCAAGGCGAACTGCGGGACGCTGCTGATCGACGACTTCGGCCGTCAGCGGATGCCGGTCGACGAGCTGCTGAACCGGTGGATCGTCCCGCTCGAGCAGCGGCACGACTACCTGCATCTGGAGAGCGGCCGGTCGATCCAGGTCCCGTTCGACCAATTGATCGTCTTCTCGAGCAACATGGAGCCGAAGGATCTCGTCGACGACGCGTTCCTGCGTCGGATCCCGTACAAGGTCGAAGTCCACGACCCGACCGAGGCGGAATTCCGCGAGCTGTTCGGCAAACTCTGCAGCCAGCTCGGGTTCGCCTGCCGGACGGAGGAGCTCGATTACCTCATCGGTACGCACTACCGGGCGAAGAACCTGCCGCTGCGGTTCTGTCATCCGCGGGACATTCTCAGGCAGATTGAGAACCGGTGCTCGCTGCACGAGCTGCCGCGGGAGGTGACCCGCGAAGCCCTCGACCAAGCCATCGACAACTATTTTTCGATCATGATGTAACCAGCGTCCCGCTGGACCGGGGCGGCGTGGTGCGATGGGTTGCGCTAAGGAGGCTGCGACGCCAAGGGATGGGGTTTGGGAGGAGCGGCTGGGCGACGCCTGTGGTGTGTTGCCTCGCTTGGGGACGGGCGTACCAACACAACGGACGTTCCCCTAACCCGGGTCCAGCACGCTGCTGGCCCCGCCGGAGGCGCTTTTCCTGTCGAACCACGGAACACAACGGGCGTTCGATCGCGGGCCTCCCTCTCCGGCACGCCCGCATCGCACTCCCCGCAAGAATGAATGAGGGAGTCCTCGACGCCGGCCCCCTAAAGCGAACGCCGGCGGTTGCTCACGGTTCCACAACGGAAGAGGCCTCCGGCGGCCAGGAGCTCCGCCCCTGGACCTGGGTCGCCGCGGGGCGTTGGGATTGAGCAATCAGCGCCTGGCCGGCCAGGGCTCCACAGCCGCCGACCGCTGACAACCCGCCCCCCTCCGGCGTACCCTTCGGCCATGAACCGACTCCCCCTCCCCCTCCTGCTCCTCGCCGCCTGCCTCCTCACCAGCCTCGCGCTCCCCATCCGCGCCGACGAGCCCGACCAGACCCTCCCCGTCTGGAACGGCAACCCACCCGGCGAAACGACCCTCTCCCGCGGCGAAGCCCTCCCGACACGACCGACCGAGATCCCGCCCGCCACCCGGATCACCAGGATCACCGAGCCGACCCTCGAGCTCTTCCTCCCTCCCGCCGACAAAGCCACCGGTACCGCCGTCCTCATCTTCCCGGGAGGCGGCTACAACTACGTCGTCGCCGACAAGGAAGGCTCCGAACCCGCCCGCTGGCTCAACCGCCAGGGGATCACCGGCATCGTCCTCAGATACCGCACCAAAGACGGCTCGACAGCCCCCCCCTGGAAGCGCCCGCTCCAGGACGCCCAACGAGCCATGTCCCTCGTCCGCAGCCGCGCCGCCGAATGGAAACTCCGCCCGGACCACATCGGCGTCATGGGCTTCTCCGCGGGAGGCCAGCTCGCAGCGCTCACCGAAACGCGGTTCGAAGAGCGGTCCTACGAGGCGCGGGACGACCTCGACAAGACCTCGTGCCGCCCGGACTTCGCCCTGCTGATCTATCCCTGGAACCTCTACGACCCCAAGACCGAGAAGCTGATCCCCGAACTGACGCTGAGTGACCGGATTCCGCCGACCTTCCTGCTGCACACGCACGACGATGGTTCGACCTCGCTCGGCCCGGTCTACTTCTACGCCACGCTGAAGCAGCGAAAGATCCCCGGAGAACTGCACGTCTATCAGTCGGGCGGCCACGGCTACGGCCTGCGGCCCGTCGCAGGGACGACGATCGACACTTGGCCCGACCGGGCGGCCGCCTGGCTGGCGCTCCCGGAGTCGGGAGCTAAGTAGTCGCAACAGGATTGGTTCGAGACAAAGGACCGGCCGCCGCGCCCCTCCGCCCCACCCCTCCCCGATCAGTTCGTCCTCCCCAACACCGCACCTGGGCGTCGCAGCCTCCTTAGCGCAACCCATCGCCCCACGCCGCCCCGGTCCAGCGGAACGCTGGGGACGCTGGTGGTGGACGCTCTGGGGGAACCTTTTACACTTCAGACCTTGTTGATCCGTCTCTGGGGACGGGAGGGTGAGCCGGGGTGCCGGAGCCTTCTGTCCCGGTCGCACCGAACGGAACAGGTCCATGTTGCGCTCTTCCGGCTGGTTCGTTGTCCTCATTCTGTCCTTGGTCGTGCTCCCGCCGCTCCGTGCGGACGCGCCGAAGCTGGAGCTGCGAAAGGGGGACCACGTCTGCCTCGTCGGCAACACGATGGCGGAGCGGCTGCAGCACGACGGCTGGTTCGAGGCGATGTTCCAGAGCCGGTTCCCCGAGCACGAGCTGGTGTTCCGGAACCTGGGCTTCTCCGGCGACGAGATCAACCACCGGATCCGCTCATCGAACTTCGGCACGCCGGACGAGTGGCTGACGCGGTGCGAAGCGGACGTGATCTTCGCCTTCTTCGGCTACAACGAGAGCTGGAAGGGAGAGGCGGGGCTGGCGGGGTTCAAGCAGGAGCTCGACGGCTGGATCAAGCACACGCTCGGGCAGAAGTACAACGGGGAGTCGGCGCCGCGGATCGTGGTGGTCGGCCCCGCCCTGATGCTCGAAAAGCCGAGCGAACAGCACGCACCCGACCGGGCTGCGATCAACCAGCGGCTGCGGCTCTACAGCGCCGCCATGAAAGACGTTTGCGGCGGTGCCGGAACGTCGTTCGTCGACCTGACCGGACTCCAGTTCGGTGCGGTCCCCCCGATCAGCAGCCCGATCCCGTCCGCCGCACACCAGGAGCTCGACTGGACCGACGGCTCGTGGAAAGGGAAGTGGAGCGAAGCCACGATCGACGGCCTCCATGCGAACAGCCTCGGCAACCAGATGATTTCCTATGAGATCGGCCGGGCTCTCTTCGGCGATGCCTCTGCCGCTCCCCTTTCCAAAGAGAACGCTGGCCGGCTCCGCGAGGCGATCAAGGACAAGGACTTCCACTGGTTCCAGCGGTACCGCACGACGGACGGGTTCTCGATCTACGGCGGCCGGGCCGACCTCGTCTTCCAGCCGGACGGGCAGACGAACCGGGTGGTCATGGAGCGGGAGATGAAGATCCTCGACCAGATGACCGCCCTCCGCGACAAGCGGATCTGGCTGGCGGCCCAGGGGAAGGATTTTCGAGTCGATGACAACCAGACCGACCCGTTCCTCGTGGTGAAGACGAACAAGCCGGGGGCCGGGCCGAACGGCGAGCACCTGTTCCTCGGAGCGGGTGAAGAAGCGATCTCGAAGATGACCATCCACAAAGGGATGAAGGTCAACCTGTTCGCGTCCGAGAAGGAGTTTCCGGAGCTGATCAGCCCGGTCCAGACCGCGTTCGATACCAAGGGGCGGATGTGGGTCGCCACCTGGCCGACCTATCCGCACTGGAAGCCGAAAGAGCCGATGAACGACCGGCTGGTGATCCTCGAGGACACCGACGGAGACGGCAAGGCGGATGTCTCCAAGACGTTCGCCGACGGGCTCCACAACCCGACCGGGTTCGAGTTCTACGGGGGTGGGGTCTTCGTCGCGATGGCGCCGGACCTGCTGTTCCTCAAGGACACCGATGGGGATGACAAGGCGGACGTCCGGATCCGCGTGCTCGACGGCCTCGACTCGGCCGACACGCACCACACCTCGAGCAGCTTTGCCCTCGATCCGGGGGGAGCGCTCTACTTCCAAGAGGGGACGTTCCACCAGACGCAGGTGGAGACCGCCTGGGGACCGCCGGTCCGGTCGTCAAACGCGGGCGTGTTCCGGTATGAGCCCCGCACGCAGAAGTTCAGCGTCTATGCCGCGTATGGCTTTGCCAATCCGCACGGCCACGTCTGGACCCGCTGGGGAGACGACATCGTCCATGACGGGACGGGGGCGAACCCGTACCACGGGGCGGTGTTCAGCGGCCACATGGAGTATCCGAACAAGCACGGCGGTGCGCCGCAGGTCTATCAGCAGCGGACCCGCCCCTGCTCCGGGACCGAGATCCTGAGCGGCAACCATTTTCCTGAGGAGCTCCAGGGCAATCTGCTGGTCGCGAACGTCATCGGGTTCCAGGGGATCCTCCAGTACGAGCTGTCGCAGAAGGACTCGACCCTCTCCGGGAAGGAAGTCGAGCCGATCGTCTTTTCGAGCGACCCGAACTTCCGCCCCGCCGACCTCGAGATGGGAGCAGACGGCGCGCTGTACTTCACCGACTGGCACAACCCGATCATCGGCCACATGCAGCACAACCTCCGGGACCCGAGCCGGAATAAGGTCTATGGCCGCGTGTACCGCGTGACGTATGAAGGCCGCGAACTGGCGAAGCCCGCGAAGATTGCGGGTGCTCCAGTGGCCGACCTCGTGAAGCTCCTCGAGTCTCCCGAAGACCGGGTCCGCTACCGGGCCAAGATCGAGCTGAGCGCCCGTCCGACGGACGAAGTGCTGACCGCCGTCAACGCCTGGGCCAAGGGGCTCGATGCCAATGCTCCGCAGCATGAGCACCACCTGATGGAGGCGCTCTGGATGCACCAGCACCACGACGTCGTCAATCGCGAGCTGCTCGAGCGGATGCTCGGCTCGAAGGAGTTCCACGCTCGCGCGGCGGCGGGTCGTGTTCTGTGCTACTGGCTCGACCGGGTTCCGAACGCCTTCGATCTCGCCCGCAAGCTGGCTGAGGACGAGCACCCGCGGGTCCGGCTCGAAGCGGTCCGGCTCGCGAGCTTCTTCAATTTCCCCGAGGCGATCGAGATCCCGATCCTCGCGGCCGAGAAGCCGATGGACAATGCCCTCGAATACGTCCGGGCCGAGACGATGAAGACCCTCGATCCGATCTGGAAGAAGGCGGTCGCCGAGAAGCGGCCGATCGCGCTGAAGAGCGATGCCGGACTCCGGTTCCTTGTCCGGAACACGAGCACCGAAGAACTCCTCAACAAGATGGAGCGGACCCGCGGCGTCTGCCTCGAGCTGCTGTTCCGCCCCGGCATTCATGACGAAGTCCGCCGCGAAGCGCTCGAGAAGCTCGCGAAGCTCGACAGCACCCCGCCCCTTGTCGTTCTTGCCAACACGATCCTGGCGCAGGATGCCGCCGAGAGCGGCCAGACCGAAAGCGTGATCTTCGACCTGATCCGGCTCCTGACGGGCGCTCCGCGCGGAGAACTCCAGCAGATCTCCCGGCAGATCGACGAAATGGTTCGCGCGGGCAAACTTCCCGTGACGCGGCAGCTCGGGTACGTGGCCCGGATCGCCGCCGACGGTTCGGTCGATCCCGCCTGGGAGCTCGCCAGCCAGTCGACGAAGGGACTCCGCGATCTGCTCGCCGCGATGCCGATCATCGTCGATCCGAGCGTCAAGGCGGCTCTCTACTCGAAAGTGGCGCCGCTCCTCGAGAAGCTCCCCGCGAACCTGGCGGGGCCGGGAGGGAAAGCCTCCGGCTCCATGGGCCGCTACGTCCGGATCGAACTGCCGCGGCGCGGGACGCTGACGCTTGCCGAAGTCGAAGTGCTGGGAGATGGCGTCAACCTCGCCCGCCAGGGGACGGCGACGCAGAACGCGACCACCCACGGCGGTGCCGCGAGCCGGGCGATCGACGGCAATAAGAATCCCGCCTTCGGCGGCGGCGGTCAGACCCACACTCCTGAGGATGGCCCCAATCCGTGGTGGGAGCTCGATCTCGGAGCGGAGTACCCGATCGAGCAGATCGTGATCTACAACCGCGCCGACGGTCTCGAAAGCCGCCTCAAGGGATTCACCCTGAAGGTTCTCGACGGCACGCGCGAGGAGATTTTCCGCAAGGTCGATCAGCCGGAGCCGCGGCTCGTCTCGAAGTTCGAGGTCGAAGGGGGCGGGGCGGAGTCGATCGTCCGCCGCGCCGCCATGAATGCGCTGACCTATGTTCGCGGACAGGAGACAGGGACGTTCAAGCTCCTGGCTCCGTTCGTGAAGGGGACGCCCGACCGCGGCGCCGCCATTCAGGCGATCCTGCGGATCCCGGTGAAGGAATGGCCTGCCGATGAGGCTCCGCCGCTCCTCGACAATGTCGTCTCGGCCTTGGAAAAACTCCCGCCGGCGGACCGGACATCGCAGCAGGCGCTCGACGCGATGCAGTTCGCCTACTCGCTCGCCACGTTCCTGCCGGCCGACAAGGCCAAGGCGACGCGGCAGCACCTGGCGGAGCTCGGCGTGCGGGTGATCCGGCTCGGCGTCGTGCCGCATCAGATGGTGTACGACAAGGAGCGGATCGCCGTGCAGGCAGGGAAGCCGGTCGAGTTCGTGTTCGAGAACTCGGACATCATGCCCCACAACTTCGTGATCCTGCAGCCGGGTGGACTCCAGGAAGTGGGCGAACTTGCGGAGGCCCAGGCCCAGCAGCCGGGGGCCGTTGAGCGGCAGTACGTTCCCAACGGCACCAACCGGATTCTCTTGTCGAGCCAGCTGCTCCAGCCCCGCCAGAGCCAGAAGCTGAGCTGGACCGCGCCGACCAAGCCCGGCGTCTATCCGTACGTCTGCACCTATCCGGGGCACTGGCGGCGGATGTTCGGTGCGCTGTTCGTCGTCGGGGACCTCGACGCCTACGAGGCGGACCAGACCGGGTACCTCGCGGCGAACCAGCTCGAGCCGGTCGATTCGCTCCTGAAGCTGGCGCGGCCCCGCAAGGAGTGGACGCTCGACGAGCTCGCACCGCTGGTTGAGGAGCTCAAGGAGGGACGGAACTTCGCGAACGCCAGGCAGCTCTTTACCGTGGCCAACTGCGTCGCCTGCCACAAGCTGGGGGGCGTGGGCCAGGAGATCGGCCAGGACCTGGCGAAGCTCGATCCCAAGTACACCCGGGTCGACATCCTGAAGCACATCCTCGATCCGTCGCAGAAGATCGACGACAAGTACGTCTCCTGGGTCATCGAGACCAAGGAAGGGAAGGTCGTGACCGGGATGGTCCTCGAAGAGACGGGGGATGCGCTCAAGATCATCGAGAACCCGCTGGCGAAGACGGCGGCATTGACCCTCAAGAAGTCGGACATCGAGGACCGCAAGAAGTCGCCGGTGTCGATCATGCCCAAGGGCCTGCTCGACAAACTGACCGGCGAGGAGATTCTCGACCTGATCTCCTACGTCATCGCCCGCGGAGACGAGAAGAGTCCGCTCTTCGCTCCCGAGATGAAGAAGGCCTCGGCCAACTAGGTTTCGTTTTTTGCCACAGAGGCCACAGAGGTCTCAGAGAGCTGCCGGACGAGGCCAGGGTCAACCGGTCCCGCCCGGCCCCGATTGCGGGAACGTCATCAGGACCGGTGGCCCTTCCTCTTCTCTCGGTGTTCTCTGTGACCTCTGTGGCTCCATCCCGCCTCCCCGACGCCCCCCTTGAGGTTTCGATGAAACGACTCGCCCTGGGTACCGCTCTCCTGAGCAGCCTGTTCCCGCTCGCCGCCCGGGCCGACGGGCCGGCCGACAATCTTGTCGAGAACGTCCGGCCGATTCCCCCCGCCGGGACCGACCTCGAGCCGGAAGTGAAGAAATCGCTCGAGGAGAAACGGGACGCCCTCGGGCAGAAGCTTCAGCAGCTCCGCCAGAAGGGGGGACCGCAGGTCACCGAGTTTCTGCCCGACGTCGAGATCTTCCACCGGGCGGTCGACCAGGCGCTCCGGTTCGGCGAGTTCTTCGACAAGAACGAAGGGAAACAGGCCGAGAAAGTCCTCGCCGAAGGGGACGCCCGGGCGACCGCTCTCCTCGACGGGAAGACCCCCTGGACGAAGCAGACGGGGCTCGTCGTCCGGGGTTACCGGTCGAAGCTCGATGGGACCGTGATTCCGTACGGCCTCGTGATCCCCGAGGTCGCCTTCTCCGGCGGGCCGCGGCTGCGGTGCGATCTGTGGTGCCGGGGGCGGTCCGAGAAGGGGGTGGAGGTTCAGTTCATCGCCCAACGGATGACCCAGGTCGGACCGGTCCAGCCGGAGGACACGATCGTCCTGCATCCCTTCGGTCGGTACTGCAACGCGAACAAGCTGGCGGGGGAAGTCGATACGCTCGAGGCCCTTGAGCACGCCCGCAAGTCTTACCGGATCGACGGGGACAAGATCGCGATCCGCGGGTTCTCGATGGGAGGGGCCGCGGCGTGGCACCTCGCCGTCCACTATCCCGATAAGTGGTTCGCCGCGAACCCCGGGGCCGGCTTCTCGGAGACGCCGGACTTCCTCAAGGTCTTCCAGAGCGAAAAGCTCACGCCGACCTGGTACGAGCAGAAGCTGTGGCGGATGTACGACTGCCCCGGCTGGGCGGCGAACCTGTGGGAATGCCCGACCATCGCCTACAGCGGCGAGATCGACAAGCAGAAGCAGGCGGCCGACATCATGGAGCCGGCGGCCCTCAAGGAAGGGATGATCCTCACGCACATCATCGGCCCCAAGACCGCGCACGCCATCCATCCAGAGTCGCTGAAGGAGATCGAGCAGCGGCTCAGCGGTCTGGCGATGTCGGCGGGAGACCGGACCTCCGGCATCCAGCATTTCGCGACCTATACCCTCAAGTACAACTCTGCGGGCTGGTTCCGCGTGCATGGCATCAAGGAGCATTGGGAAGAAGCCCGGATCGACGCCAAGGTCTCCAACCCGATTGCAGCCGAGTACGGCGGGTTCGAGCTGGCGATCAAGACCAAGAACGTGACCGATTTCACGATCCAGATTCCGCCGGGGGCGAAGTCCTACGAGCCGGTCCTGGGGATCTCGCTCACGACCGAGGAAAATGAGACGCCGATCCGGCTCGGGGTTCCCGTTTCACGGATGACCGACGGCTCGCTGGCGATGCGGGTCCGGATCGACTCCAAGAAGGCGGAGGTGGTGGACCTCAACTCGGAGCTCCCTGGCCTCCGCAAGCGGCATAACCTCCAGGGACCGATCGACGACGCCTTCATGGACTCGTTCGTCTTCGTGAAGCCGAGCGGCAAGGCGAAGCACCCGATGGTCGAAGAGTGGGTGCAGTCCGAGATGACCCACGCCGCGAAAAGGTGGCGGCAGCAGATGCGGGGGGACGTCCGGGTGAAGCCCGACGCCGAGATCAAGGACGCCGATATCGCCGCCCACAACCTGATCCTGTGGGGAGACCCGTCGTCGAACGCGGTGCTCGCCAGGATCGCCGACAAGCTGCCGGTGAAGTGGACCGAGACCGAGGTCATCGTCGGCGACCAGAAGTTCCCGGCAGACCATCACGCTCCGGTCCTGGTCTTCCCGAACCCGCTGAACCCGTCGAAGTACGTCGTCCTCAACAGCAGCTTCACGTATCGCGAGTACGACGACCTCAACAATGCGAGACAAGTGCCGAAGCTCCCGGACTGGGCCGTCGTCGACCTGACCACGAAGCCCAATGCCCGCTGGCCGGGCAAGATCGTGGCGGCGGACTTCTTCGATGAGAAGTGGGAGCTGAAGCCGGCCCGCAAGGAGTAGCGGCAGGTCGCGATCACAGCGGCAAAAACGAAAGCGGCGATGGTCACCCATCGCCGCTTCGCATTTCCAGTCGCGACGGATCGCGTCGACTAGCTGCGCGTGAAATCGAACATCGGCGTCGACAGGTACCGTTCGCCGGAGTCGGGGAGGATCACGACGATCGTCTTCCCTTCGCTCTCGGGGCGGGCGGCGACCTTGAGGGCGGCGGCCATGGCGGCGCCGCAGCTGATGCCCGCCAGGATCCCCTCTTCGCGGGCGAGCCGCGGGGCCATCTCGAGCGACTCCTCGTCGGTGACCTGGATCACTTCGTCGATGAGGCTCATGTCCAGGATTTCCGGGACGAAGCCGGCCCCGATCCCCTGGATCTTGTGCTTGCCCCGCTGCCCGCCGGAGAGGACCGGGCTGCCGGTCGGCTCGACGGCGATCGACTTGATCTTCTTGCCACGGACTTCCTTGAAGTACCGCGAGACTCCGGTGATCGTTCCGCCGGTCCCGACCCCGGCCACGAAGATGTCGACGTTGCCGCTCGTGTCGTCCCAGATCTCCGGGCCGGTCGTCTTGACGTGGATCGCCGGGTTGGCCGGGTTCTTGAACTGCTGCGGCATGTAGAAGCTGGGGTCCTGGGCGATCTCCTCCGCCTTGGCGATGGCTCCCGGCATCCCTTCGGCCCCCGGGGTCAGGACGAGCTTCGCCCCGAACGCCTTGAGGAGCATCCGCCGCTCGATCGACATCGTGTCGGGCATCGTCAGCGTGAGGGGATACCCCTTGGCCGCGCAGACGAACGCCAGGGCGATGCCGGTGTTGCCGCTGGTCGGCTCCACGACCTGCATGCCGGGCTTCAGCTTTCCGGTCTTCTCCGCGTCCCAGATCATCGCCGCGCCAATGCGGCACTTGACGCTGTAAGCGGGGTTGCGGCCTTCGATCTTCGCCAGGACCGTCCCTTTGAGTCCCTTGGTGAGCCGGTTGATCTTGATGAGAGGTGTGCGGCCGATCGACTCGGCGTTATCGGGAAACACGGGCATGGCAAGAATCCTTCCTGGAAGTGTCTTCGACAGAGTTCGGGCGATTATGGAGGGTGCCCGACCGGGGAACAATGCTGGTTTGGCATGGCCTCCGGTCGCCGGCGGTTCTGTCAAAACTGCGTCACGCCCGGTGCGGAAATACCTGCTAGACGGCCGGCGGAGACTGCGTCCAACCGGCGAGCCGATCGAGGAACGCCCGCGCGCGGCCTTCGTCTATCGCCTTCGCGGCGAGGTCGACTCCGGCCGGCAGCGTCCCGGCCCGGCCGACCAGCAGCAGGGCGGCGGCGGTGTTGGCGAGGACCATGTTCCGGGGAGGACCGGCCTGGCCGGCGAGGATGCCGCGGATCGTGGCCGCGCTCGATTCCGAATCCGTAATCCGCAGCTCCTCGACCCGGCACTCCGGCAGGCCGAAGTCGGCCGCGGTCCAGGTCTGCTCTTCGATCCGGCTTCCGCGGACGTCGAAGACCGTCGTCGTCCCCCACAGCGCGACTTCGTCGAGCTGGTCGTTGCCGCAGACGACAAGCGTCCGGGTCGTCCCGAGCCGCTGCGCCGCCTCGGCCATGATCCGGGCGGTGGCGAGGCGGTTCGTCCCGAGGAGCTGATACTCCGCGCGGGCGGGGTTCGTCAGGGGGCCGAGCAGGTTGAAGATCGTCCGGAAGCCGAGGAGCGCCCGGGCGGGGGCGACGTGCCGCATCGCGGTGTGCAGCGAGCGGGCGAAGCAGAACCCGAGGCCGACTTCGTCGAGGCAGGCGCCAACCTGCTCGGGGGAGAGGGCGAGGTTGAGGCCGAGCCGTTCGAGGACGTCCGCCGAGCCGCTCGAACTGGTGGCGCTCCGGTTGCCGTGCTTGGCGACCGGGACCCCCGCCGCGGCAGCGACGATCGCCGTGGCGGTGCTGATGTTGAACGTATTGAGCCGGTCGCCGCCGGTGCCGCAGGTGTCGAGCAGGCCGGTCCGGCCGGTCGGGATCCGCAGAGCCCGGCCCCGCATGGCCCGGGCGGCCCCCGCGAGCTGTTCCCCCGTCTCGCCGGCGACCGCCAGGCCGGTCAGGAGGGCGGCGCTTTCGGCATCGGTGCATTCGCCATCCATGAGCGAACCGAACGCCGCCTCCATCTGCTGTTCAGAGGGAGACTCGCGGCGGACGAGGGATTCGAGGACGGCGGAGAGTTCGGGGCGCATCAGAAGAGTCTAGAGAGTCGGCGGCCGAGACTCGAAGCGAGCGAGGGGCGGCCGGTGCTCAACCGGGAAGGTCGCTTGGAAATCCGGGGAGTCGGGTAGCATGGCGACGGGGTCGGGAGACAGGGTCGGGCGAGGAGCGATGGTGACCGCATCACGAACGGTATCGGCTGCGAAGCTCGTGCTCGCCTACGGCGTCAGCTTTGGGGTTGCGCTCGCGCTGATGTCGTTTGCCACGGGGTTCATCTCCGAGAACCGGGTGGCCGCGGCGATCTCGGCGTGCGCCTGGGGGCGGGTGGCACTCGCTCCCGGGAGCCTGCGGCGAAACGGGGTGTACATCGGCTGGACGGTGGCGGCTCTGGTCAGCCTCGTCACGGTCGTGCTCTTTGTGATCCTGGAGCGTTCGGTTCCGAGTGTCCGGGAGGTGCTTGGTCCGTGGGTCGCCCTCGACGTGGCGTCGGTGGCGGTACTGACGAGTCTCGTCGCCGGGATCTGGATCTGTGCGGTGGTCCGACTGGTTCGGGAGCAGCCGGTCGGCTGGGACGGGGTGGTTCTCGCGAGTCTTGCCGAGCTCGCCCGGCTGGCCGGATTTCTGGACCGGTACTACGGCACCTTCGGACATCGCTTCTGAGGGGGCCGTCATCGCAACAGCCGCGACCCTACTTCGCCGCGTCAATCTTCTTGAGGAGTTCGGCCGCTTTGGCCTGGGCCGCTTCGAGCGGTTCCCCGGCTGCGACGCCGGGGCGTTTGTGGCCGACGTGCGTCAGCCAGGCGTCCCGGAGCAGCTCCTGCCGCTGCGTGGAGAGCTTCAGGACGTCCGCCGGCGGAAGCGGGCCGGGATCGGCGGGGCCGAGCTCGAGCTCCTTCCAGATCGTCCGGGCGATCACTTCGTGGCCGTCGGCGTTGAAATGGATCCCGTCCCCCGCGAGGTGGTAGTTCGGATCGGCCTTCTGCTTCTCCCGGAGGAGTGCGACGAGCGGCGTCCGGGTGTCGATGGCGAACCGGGAGAGGTCGAAGTCGAGCCCCTGGAACAGGGTCGAGAGGGCCGCCTTCTTCGTTCCGTCCGCCCCCGGCGCGGCGACCCCGCCGAGTTTGAGGACCGACTTCGAAAACTCCGCGAGCGTGTCGTCGTAGTTCTCATAAGGGGCGAACCAGGCGTACTCCTTCTCTCCCGCCGGCCTCAGCTTGCCCGCCGCCTTGAGCGGCGCGGCTTCGAACGGGGGCGGGGTCAGCAGGATCGCGATCCCGTTGAGCGTTTTGACCTTGTCGACGATCTCCTGCAGCCCCTTCTCGTAAGCAGCGAGGTGCTCGGGGGTGAGGGGATAGTAAATCCCGTCGTTCATCCCGTAGGCGATGAAGACGACGTTCGGCCTGGTCTTCTCGAGAGCCCGGTCGAGCCGCTCGTGGACGCAGGGCCGCGGAAAGGGATGCGCCGGCTCCGACAGGCCGCTCGCGGTCTCGCTCGGCAGGCCGAGGTTCAGAAACTCGGTCGGCTCATTCGGGTGATGGCGGCGGTGCCACGCCTCGAGATACGTGATGTAGTGCCCGGCGTAGGTGTTGGAGTCCCCCAGGAACAGGATCCGCGGGGTCTTACGAGCAGGAGCCTCCTCGCCACAGACGGGGCCGGGGAGAAGCATCAGGACCAGCAGGCAGAGCGGACGAAGAAACGACATGCGAAGCTCCCGGACGGGTCTCGGCCACCGCGGGCCATGGTGCTGGGCGGCCCGCGGATTTGCAACGCCGCCTCACGGGCGTCCCCCGTCGGCTCAGGGGCGTTTCGGCTGGCGATCGAACGAGAAGAGGTCGGCGCAGGGGTGCGGCTCCCCCCGCAGGGCCGCGATCAGAAGCTCCGCCGCAAGGATGCTGTAGGTGATTCCGTTGCCGCCGTAGCACAGAGCGAAGAAGGCCCGCGGCTGCTCCTTCGGGAATCCGATGTAGGGCAAGCCGTCACGGGTCTCGGCGAACGTCCCCGCCCACGAGAACGCGACCTCGAGCGGCAGCCGCGGGAACAGCTCCCGCCACCGTGCCTCGAGCCGCTGGATCTTGCGGGGGAGGAGCGCGTCCCGGGCGGTCTCGTTCTGGAACGGGACATCCTCCCCGCCGAAGAGCGCCCGGCCCCCCGGCGTCCGGCGGGCATAGATGTAGGGCCGCGCCGTCTCCCACAGCAGGCACCCGTCCGGCCAGCCCGGCGCTGCACCGTTCGTATCCGTTCCGAACGGCTCCGTCGCAAAGGCGTAGGAGCTGTGGAGCGAGACCGGAACCTGCGACCGGAGATACTTCAGGCTCTCAAACCCGCACGCCACGACCACGTGCCGGCAGCGGATCTCCGGGCCCCTGTCCGTCCGGACGAGCAGGCCCGATTCCGTCTCATGGCACTCGGTCGCCTCGGTCCGGGCAAAGAGCCGTCCCCCGCCCGCCGCCGTGCGCCGGAGCAGCGCGTGCGTCAGCCGGAATGGATCGAGTTCGGCCGCATCGAGCGACCGGATCGCTCCCGCTGCCGGAAAGTCGAACGTCCGGCCGAACTCTTTCTGGTCGATCCATTCGACCTTAAGACCCGCTTCCCGGCGGACCCGGAACTCTGCTGCCAGCCGTTCTCCATCCGACTCGTTCGAGGCGAAGTAGACGCTCGGCCGCCGCTCGAACGCCTCGACGCCGAGCTCCCGGCACAAATCTGCCGTGTTGTCGATCGCCTCCACCCCCGCCCGGTAGGCGGTCGTGGCCCCCTCGCGGCCGTACATCGCGATCAGGTCACCCAGGTGCGTGTCGATCTCGTACATGAGGAGCGCGGTCGATCCCGACGTGCTCCCCCACCCGAAGTTTCTCCGGTCCAGCACGACCGTGTCGTACCCTGCCCGCAGGAGCCGGTCCGCCAGCGTGGCTCCGGTGATCCCGCCGCCGAGGACCAGGACTTCGCATGTGAGCGACTGATCGAGTGGGGCGTAGGTCTCGATGACTCCGTCGAGCGCGGGCCAGACGGCGTTGCCTCCGGTGAGGTCCATGGTTTCTACGGGTGAGTCGATGGATGGTTGGACGGTTCCCTGGATGAAGCGCTTCCGGCGAGGGGAGGGGCGAGCCCCTGCACCCCATGAACAACAACGGCCGGATGAACAACAACGGCCGGATGAACAACAACGGCCGGGCGGGGAGATCCGTGCGCTCCAAGGAACGCACTTCCACTCCCCGTCCGGCCGCTGAATCCGGACTGCCACTACGGACAGTCCGGCCCCCCTTCAGTGCTTCAAGTTGTCAGCTCAGTGGGCATGCCTCCACCCGGATTCAGTCGCGAGGTCGTCCTCATCCCGGGCAGGCTCTCACGCTCACACCACTTGTTCCGTTATTCCTGGTCGAGGTTCGACTGCAGCAGGTACCGGTGCTGGTCCAACATGCGGGTCGTGTCGTTGAACAGGTCCGACGTCGCCAGGTCTTCGTGCTCCTCGCACCCTTTGGCTGATTCCTGGGACGCCTTGGAGCACGCGCAGTATTGCTCTACGAGGTGGCGGACGATCTCTTCGACCGAGTGCCGCTCGGCGCTCGCTTGGGCGAGCTTAGAGGTCTTGGCGACGTGCCGGGCGGTTCCGTGGGTCAGGAAGCCGAGCGCCCGCTGCCGCTCGGCGGCGGTGTCGACCGTTTCGTCGAGTTCGTCGGCGAGCTGGTCGAGCAGCTTGTGGATGCCGATGAAGCCGCGGCCGGTGAGGTTCCAGTGGGACTGCTTCACCTGGAGGCGGAGATCGGTGAGGTCCGACACCGCCTGGGCCAGGAAGTCGCTGATTTGCGTTTGGCCGTGTTCGGTCTTCTGACCGTTTTCGGTTTTCATGGGGGCCTTCGTTGCCATAACGGACAGACTCCTGAGTGAACGGCCCGCGGCTGCGGACCGGATGGGTTTTCGAGGCGTCACCACTCCATCGTCGCGGGAGCGAGACGGCGGTCACACAGCTCTTCCCACCGCAGGCGGGCACCGTAGACCGAAAGACTGAAATCGAGGAACTGATGCGAAACCTGTTCCTCGCGGATAAGCATTGCGGCGTCGAGGAGTGCGTCTTCGAGGCGGTTTTCCGCGCCGGTCAGGTGGCCGCGGAACTCGGCGAGGTCCCCCTGGAGGAGGGCATGCCCCGCCCGGATCCATGCCGCCTGAACGTCTCGCGCTTCGTCCGGCGAGGCCGAGGGAGCGAGACCGTCGGGAAACGTGAGGGCCGCCAGAGCCCGGCACTGGGTGTACCGCTGCCGGGCGACCGCCTCGGCCAGCGTCCGGACCGCTTCGTCGTCGGCAATCCGGGCGATGCGGGCGTGGCCGTAGTGGCTGGCCAGCGCCAGGTGAAACACCCGGCGGCGGGCGGTTTCCAGGTCGGTTTCGGGCGGAAGCGAGGTCGGTTCGTTGCCGGCTGCGACTCCCGTGTGCGTGGCCCCCGTCGATCCCACATCCGTGTCCTGATCTTGCGCTGCTGGTGCCGACGACGAATTGGGAAGCGAGGCGATCATCAGTGGGCTCCGAACGGTCACGATCAGTCCGCTCGATGCCATTTTGCAACCCGCATACCATGTGGAGTTGACGATGGATTTCCTGCACAACCGGTTCAGCAGCAATACATTGCGTCTCGCCAGCGGCTTCCGGGGCCGATGGAGGCGGCCGGTCTGTGCGCGATCATTTCGGACCAGCGCGGCGGGTCAGCATCCACCCGCAGGCGCGACTGACGGGTCAGCCAGCCGGCGCAAGACAGGCTGCGCAAAGACGATCTGTCCGCCGGGAGTGGTGGATCCGCCAGGACTTGATGGCCCGAACCCCGCACCGGCCGGCACGGCGCCATCTGCTCAAACCCAACGTCCCACGGCGACCCGGGTCCAGGGGCGGAGCTCCTGGCCGCCGGAGGCGCTTCCGTAGTGAAACCTCGGCACACAACAGGCGTCCCACCACGGACCGGCATCGCAGGCTTCCCTCGCCCCGCACTCCCCGCGATGAAGGGAAAGGAGTCCACGACGCCGGTTCCACAAAGCGGACGCCAGTGGTTTTCGACGGTTCCACGACACAAGCGCCTCCGGCGGGGCCAGCAGCGTGCTGGACCCGGGCTGGGCGATGACGCCGGGTTGCGCATCGATGATCCGCTCCGCCGGGAGAAGACGACCAACAGGCGAGCCCCTTCCTCAGTCCTCGTCCAGAATCGGCCAGATCGGATCGTCATCCCCCGGCTCAGGCGGCGTCTGCCCCCTGAGCGGAAGCTCCGCCAGAATCGTCCGGCCGTCGGCAAGGTTCAGGGCAAGCTGCCGGCCATCCGCAGACGGAGCGACGCAGCGGACCACCTGCCCGCAACCGAGGTCGCCGCTCAAGGCCCGGCCGCTGGCAATGTCATAGATCCGGACGATCCGGGAATCCCCGATCGTCAGGAGCGCCCGCTCGTCCGGCAGGATCTCGATCCCCGTCAGGTCGGGGTCGAGCGGCATGAAGGACCACGGCTCGGTCGGCTGGTCCAGCGAGTACACCACGACCCGCCGCCGGGAATCCTGCGTCACGAGATACCGGTCTGAGACCGCAGTGAGCTTCCGGTCTCCCGCAGGGAGCGTGAACGTCTCCCGCCCCCCGGTCCGGCCATCCCACAGCAGGACGTCGTCGCCGCGGCGGATCAGAATCCGGTCCCCCGAAATGAACACCGGCTGCGCGGCACGCCAGATCCCCTGCCCGAGCGGCTGCCGCTGGATCCGCCCTCCCGTCAGCGGGTTCCACAGGTTGCCCATCACGCTGTCGACATCCTGCGTCAGCGAGGCAGCAAGGCCGTTGCGGAGAATCGGAATCGTCCCCGGCAAGGGGGTCCGCTGCTTGTGAGTCTCGGGGGTCACCGACAGCGACGCCCCGGTCGAGGCGTTGAAGGCGAGGTCTCCCACGTCGGTCGTGACGTGGAGCTCGCCGCCGATGTAAGCGACTCCCGGCTGTGCGACGCCGCTCGAGAACGGCTCGCTGGCCGCCCCTTCGCTGGCCTTCCGCGCCGTGAGCTGGAACATCCGGACCCGGAACCGCTCTTCGTCGTCGTTCATCCGGATGACGGCAGCCAGCTGCGTCCCCGACGGGCCCCAGGTCCAGTTGACGACGTCCGGAATGCGCAGGATCTCCGGAGGCGCGGCGGGTGTCTCTCCCTCCCGTACCGGGGAGGCATCCCGGTCGAGCGGGATGATGGACAGTTCTCCCGCGGCGGAGAGTTTTCCCAGATACCGGTCATGCGGCGAGAACGAGGCACGCTGCAGCGTCTCGTGTACTCCCGCGAGGCGGCCCCGGAAGCCGTCGGTCCAGACCTGGACCCCATCCTTGCTGGCGGCCACGAGGGTGTAGGCCTCGGCAGTCGTCCCGATGGCGACCGCGGCGGCGTCGACGTCGAGCGCGATCGGCGGCGCGACGGAGACTCCCGACTCGACGTCGTAGGAATGGATCGTTCCATCCCGATCAATCGCGGCAACAAGGCGGTGATCACCGCTGAGGGCCGTGTCGACGAGGTGCGACCGGGGGAGGTCCTTGATGAAGATCGGGTCGCCCGACTTCGTGTCCCACACGAGCAGCCGCGAACGGTTCTCCGTGATCGCCGCCAGCCGCTGGCCGTCGCCCGAATACGCGAGGTCGACGATCGCCTGCCGGTGCGGGACTGCGCAGCTCCGGACCTCCTCGACCTTCGAGACGGTCTCTTCCCCTTCGGTCGCGAAGGTCACCCGCTGCAGCGAGACCTGCCCGGGGCGGCAGACCGCCCACCCTCCGCCGGCGTCACCGTTCGTCGCCCCCTGCGGATGGAAGGCCACGACCGTCGTCCCCTCGAACGGGAAGTCGCGGAGCTTGGGAACGATCTGCACCACGTGGCACCCATCGCGGCAGGGGAGCGCCACGAACTTGCCGCAGGGCGAGGCCTGGAGCGTTCTTGAGGGAGCCGGCGAGAGAGTCGGACCGGTGTCGATCCGCTCCCCCTGGTCAGTCCAGACCGCAAGTGCGAACCCCCGGTGCTGCCGGACGAGTCCGACCGTCCGTCCGGTCCCGGGAAGAACAACGAACGCGAACAGGCCGTCATCCTCGGGAAGCCGTCCGAGTTCGACGGGGGGCTTCGCCGCTTGAAACAGGTCATGAAGCTTCCACGGTCCCGCCGCTCCGGTCGACAGCGCGTACGAGCCGCTCACAAGGAGCGACTCCCCCGTCTGGCTTTCGGGGAGCGTCCCGCGGACCGGCGGCTCACCGGGAGTCCACAGCACCGGGGCGTCCGCGTCGTTGCCGATCCACCACGCGCCGGGATGCTCGGGACCGGCCGGGCGGATCGAAGTGGTCGGCAGAGGCCGGAAGCTGTCGAGCTTGGTCGTGGCAACGAGCCGCGGCAGCCGGGCGGTGAGGCTGTGCGTTCGGGCGAGCCACAGCTCCTGCTCCGACTTGCGGTCCTCGGTGCTGCTCGCCATGTCGAGGACCCGCTGCGCTTCCCCGGCGTTGTCGACAGCCGCGAAGGTGTCCCCCTGCTCGAGGTGAGCCAGGAACCGCTCTTCGATCCGCCCCAGCAGCTGTCGGCGGAGGGCCTCCTCCGCCTGATGGGCCCGGACCTGCGCCTCGGCCGCCAGGTGCGAATCGCCGCGGGCCCGGTCCGCTTCCCCTTCGGCGTATCGCCAGAACATCGTGGCGGTGATCGCCTCTCCGAAGGCGAGAATGATGACGGCCGCCAGAAGCGTCGCGAGGACCGGATACCGCTTGCACCACAGGGCGAAGCGGCGAACGGCGCTCGCCCGGCGGGCCAGCACCGGCTCGCCGTCGAGGAACCGCTGCAAGTCCTGACGGAACTCGCGGGCGGTCTGGTATCGCCGCTCGGGCTCGAGCGCCGTCGACTTCATCAGGATCGCCCCGAGCTCGCGGGGGAGCTGCGGCGTGTCGCGCCACAGGTCCGGCAACTGCCCCTTCTCGATCTGGAGCACGAGCGACGAGAGATCGAGCGACGCGAACAGCGGCTTCCCGGTCACCAGCTCCATCAGCGAGATGCCGAGGCTGTAGATGTCCGACCGGGCGTCGGCGTGCATCCGCAGCCCTTCCGGGGCGACGTACCGCATCGTTCCGACGAAGTCTTCGGTCAGCGTCTGGCCAGCGGGACGGTCGACGAACCGGGCCAGCCCGAAGTCGGTGAGCCGGACGTTCCCGTCGGGCTGGATCAGGATGTTGGCGGGCTTCACGTCCCGGTGCAGCACCCCCTGCTCATGTGCGAACTGGAGGGCGTCGGCGATCTGGCAGCCGATCCGCGCGATGCGGTAGTACCGGTCCGCCGCCCCCGCCAGGAACGGCTCCCGCGGACGGGGACCGCTCCGCCGCTTCGGCGGACGCGACAGGTCGATCTCCCCCCCGGCTCCGACATGACCGCTCCGGCTGAGTGCCGTCACATCGTGATCGCTCCGGCTGAGGGTCGCGACGTCGTGGTCTGTCCCCGGCCGCATCCCCGTCTGGCTCGCGGCATCCTGGCTGGCCGGATCGCGCCCCGAAGACTCCCGAATGACATACGTGCTGAGAGGGATGCCGTCGACGTACTCCATGACGAAGTACGGCAGCCCCGCCTGCTCGCCAATCCCGTAGATCCGGACGATATGGCTGTGGTGCAGCCGGCCGATGATCTCCGCCTCGACCGCGAACCGTTCCCGCGCGCCGCGCTTGAGCAAGGCGGCGAACGACATCACCTTAATCGCCACCGGCCGGTTCAGCGACGGCTGGAGCGCCTCGTAGACGATCCCCATCCCCCCCCGGCCGATCTCCCGGACGATGTGGTATTCGCCGATCCGCGGCGGCGTCGAGATCGGAAGCTCATGCGCCGTGTCGCTGAGCGATCCCGGAGCGGGGGTCGGAGCGGAAGGGAGCCCCGGCGCATCCCCGAGAATCCGCCGCAGCCGGAGCGAGTCCCACTGCCACGCCTCGCGGTACGCCGCCTCCCCCCGCGGCTCGCGGGCCCGTTCGCACCGCTCGAGGTCGATCGCGATCAGCTCTTCCGCCAGGGCCTGCCGCATCTCCTCGGGCGCCTGGGCGACCCACGCCGGAATGCTCTGGACGCTGGCGGTGGTCCATTCCCGCTCGAAGTGCCGACAGAGCCGGTCGATCTCCCGCAGCCGGGCGACGGTCGACTCCGGTCTGGTCGACTCTGCATCCGGCATGGGAACGGCACCTGGCGAAAAGGACGGAAGGACGGCGGCGGAAACGGGATGCCACCGATCCTAACCCGAAACGGAGACAAGGGAATCCCGCTCCCGGCTGCGGTTCGCGTTTCCGGTCCGTGTGAAGGGAATGCGAGGGAGATCCCGCGCCGACGAAGGGTTTTCGACCCCCGGCGGCATTCAGAAACCCCGTCCGGAGATTCTATCGGTTCGAGCCCGATTCAGCCCGGGCCGAACGCGGGAAACCTCACTCCGGCTCCGGCGTTCCGCCAGCGTCCTGCATCCAGACTTCCCGGATCAGCTTCAGCATCCGGTGGACCGACCGCAGGCTGTACTGCGTCTCCTCGGCAATCTCTTCGTTCGTCCGGCCGGTCAGCTTCAGCATCGCAACCTGCTCGAGCGTCGGGTCCTGCAGCCGGTCCAGCAGATGCCGGCACTCGTCCGCCGCCGCCGCCGCCACATCAGGCGACACCGATTCGTCCGGCAGCTGATCCAGAATCTCCTGATCGACCTGCGAGACCTTGCCGCCGCTCCGCTTCCGGGCCCCCAGCCGCCGGGACTGGTCATGCCCCTTCCGCGTCGCAATCACCGCCAGGAGCCGCCACAGGTCGTCCCGCTTCCGGACGTCCGGAAACTTTCCGACGACCAGCCCCTGATACAGGGCATAAAACGCGTGCTGGGCCAGATCATGCTCGTCGTAAACCGCCCGCCCCTGCTGGGAGCTGGTCCACCGCCGCCCCAGCTTCAGCAGCGTCGGCTCGCAGCGCCGCCAGAGACGTTCAACAGCGGTCGGGTCGTCCTGGGTCCGGACGGAGGTGATCCAGTTGGTCACCGAACCATCGGTCAGGGACAGCACATCCCGCGGCCTGCGCCGGGAAATTCCGGAGCCGGAGGGGCTCGACGGTGTGGGATCGACTTCGGTCATGTCCGATCCGGGGGAACCCCCGTACTCCACAAGACATGGTGGTCCGACGCAATCCCTCTGTATCCCGAATTTCCCCCCCCTGTCAACCACGAGCGTCCCGCTCGACCGGGGCGGCGTCGCACGATGGGTTGCGCTAAGGGGGCTGCGACGCCCAGGCTCGCTTTGTGGGAGGGCGCCCGCAGCAGGGGAAATCGCGCGAGAGAAAGGATTCGGCGAGCGAGACGCTCATAGCATCTCTCTTTCCCGATCGTAGCTCTGCAGCGGATCGTCCGACGTTCGGGCGACCGCTTCGCGAAGCGGCTGCGGGATGAGTTCGTCCCTCGGGCGGGCCGGCGCGGGAAGGCCCTGCCGGTAGGCGAACTGCTGGTCCCAGTCGTCTTCAAGACCGGCCCACGTCCGCTCGGCGTGCCATTCGCGCCCCTCGGGCGATCTCGGCGCGAGGCGTTCGCTGATCTGGCCATCGACGTAGTGGTCGAGCGCGACGACTCCGGCCGCGCAGCCGAACGCGGCCACCAGCAGGCAGCCGACCAGGGAGATCTCGAGAATCGGGAGGAACACTTCGGTGAGGAGGAGCATGAGGAATCCAAGCGGGAACTTGTCCCAGGAAAGAACGGGCGGGTTCGTCAACGACGGAATGAACCCGGGAAAGAGTCGGCCGAGTGAGGCGCGCGAACGCCTCGAGTCGGTGTCCGACGGCGATCGGATGGAGAGAGCCCCCTCCGACAGACGGCCCTGCGTCGCGGGAAAAAGCCGACCGGAGCGATCCGTTGCGGAGCGTCCAGCGGCCTCGTGAGGACGACGGCTGGACAGACGCCTCGCGCGGCGGCACTCAAGAGGTCGCGGCGCGACAACAACAGCGGTCGGCCGGAGCGGGGGCCGGGTTCACAGTCGAGCGCGTGAACAGCCTGTCGGCCAGAGCGACTTCAGCGACGATCGAAATTCCGAAGAGTTTCATAACCCGGTCTTCTCCGGACGGCACTGCGGGCAAACAGGCTTGCGCAGTGGTTGTCCGGTCTTCCATGGCCACGTCTGCCAGGCCCTCCAGGGCCGAGGCGGAACTCGGGTCACGCAAAGATCTCGCGAACGACGTTTCCGGCGACATCCGTCAGCCGGAAATCCCGGCCGGCGTAGTTGTAGGTCAGGGACTCGTGATCGAGCCCCATCAGGGCCAGCAGCGTGGCGTGGAGGTCCATTGTGTGCATCCGGCCCTCGACGGCGTGCGTCCCGTACTCGTCGGTCGCCCCGTAGGAGAAGCCGGGCTTCACACCCGCGCCGGCGAGCCACATCGGGTAGCCGGTGATGTTGTGGTCCCGGCCGTCTTCGCCTTGCGCCGTCGGCAGCCGGCCGAACTCGCTGCCGAAGAGAACCAGCGTCTCGTCGAGCAGCCCCCGCTGGCCGAGGTCGTCGAGGAGCGCCGCCGTCGACTGGTCGGTCGCGGCGGAGTTCGCGATGAGCCCCTTGTGGAGGTTGTTGTGGTGGTCCCAGCCCCCCTGGCGGATCTGGACGAAGCGAACCCCCGCCTCGCTGAGCCGGCGGGCGATGAGGCACTGGCGGGCGAAACTGCCGGCGGGACCGGGCTTCACGCCGTAGGCATCGAGGACCGACTGCGGTTCCTTGGAGATGTCGAGCAGTTCGGGGACAGTCCCCTGCATCTTGAAGGCGAGTTCGTAGGAGGAGATGACGCCGTCGATCCCTTCGGGAGCGCCGGGCTTGGCCTTGAGGCCGCGGTTCATCGACTGCACGAGGTCGATCTGCTTCCGCTGCAGCTCCGTGAGTTGCTGGGGCCTCAGGTTCTGCAGGAAGCCGGAGTCGTCGATCCGCGTCCCCTGGAAATGAGCGGGGAGGAAGGCGCTGCCGTAGTTGACCGCGCCGCCGAAGTTCGGGGACGGGTTGACCGTGATGTACCCCGGGAGATCCTGGTTCTCGGTTCCGAGGCCATACAGCAGCCACGCCCCCATCGAGGGACGGGTCAGCGAGGCGATGGCCGTGCCGGTGTGGAGCTGCATCACCGCCTGCGGGTGCGCCGGGGTGTCGGTGTGCAGGCCCCGGATGAAGCAGAGCTTGTCGACGTGTTTGGCAACGTTCGGGTAGAGGTCGGAGACCCACGTTCCCGTCTGGCCATGCTGGGCGAACTGGAACTTCGAGGCGACGAGCTTGCCACCCCCCTGCCCCGGCTTGCCGTGGTTCTCCTGCAGCTTCGGCTTGTAGTCGAAGGTGTCGACGGCCGACATCGCCCCTTCCATGAACAGGAAGATGATCCGCTTCGCCTTGGCCGGGATCTGCTGCGGCTTGGGAACGAGCGGTCCGGCGGAGGGCTGGCCGGGGGACGCTCCAGCCTTACGGGACTGCATCCCGAGCATCCCCGCAAGGGCGAGGTAGCCGAAGCCTCCCCCGGCGTTCTGGAGGAGGGCCCGCCGGCTGACGGCAGGAGAGAAGTGGGGGATGGAGTGCTGCTGGGGCATGACAGGATCACCGAATCGGTCGGGTTGAGTTGGGGCGGAATGGTCTGGTCGCACGCGACGGGCTTCTTGAAAGCCGTTTCTTGCCACAGAGGGCACAGAGGACTCAGAGAAAGTGCCTCAGAGAGATCGCGGGCCGAGACGCAAAGGGGTTTTCTTCGCCCCTGTTCGTCTCGGAGTCCTCTGTGCTCTCTGTGGCTAAATCCGAAGTTCTTCAGTTCGACTCACTGCACGTACTGAAAGTCTCCCGACCCCAGCAGGGCCTGCACGAAGCTCGTCCAGGCGGCGGTGCGGGCGTCGCGGGGCTCGATCGGGGGCTCCTTGGTCACAAGGGCCCGCGGGTCGAGGTCGTTCTGGTCGACCGCCGTGGCGTCCTCTTTGGCGGGGTTCTGGACCGGCGTCGGGGGAGGCGGGGGGACGGTCGGGTTCGCCTCGCTGGCGAGGCGGGCGAAGCTGTCGGCCAGCAGCTTGTCGGCGAGCGTGGTGTACTCGCCGAGGTACTCCGTCGCCCGGAGGCGTTCGTCGGAGGTCGGGGTCCGGCCGAGGGCCAGCAGGTAGGCCCGCTCGATCCGCTCATTGTCGTCGGCCGCGGGCTGGGCGATCAGCGACTCCGCGAAGGCGAGCGACTGCCGCCGGATGAACTGGTCGTTGAGGAGATAGAGGGCCTGTGTGGCGACGGTTGTTACGTCCCGGCTGCCGGTCACCATCCCCTGCTCGGCGAAGTCGAACACTTCGAGCGACTTGGGAACGAGGGTCCGGAGCAGCGGCAGGTAGACGCTGCGGCTCACGCTGCCGCGGGCATACTGGTCGAGCCCCGCCGCCTGCGGACCGTTGTTCGGGAGCTCGATGACACGGAACTTGTGCGACGGCGAATCGCTCGGACGGGCGCGGTCGAGACGGCCTGCCGCCGTGAGGGCGGCGTCGCGGAGCTCCTCGGCAGTGAGCCGCCGCGGCGAGTGCCGCCAGACGAGGCGGTTGGCCGGATCGGCTGCGAGTCGGTCGTCAGTGGCCTCGGATCCAAGGCCATAGGCTCGCGTCAGGACGAGCGTCCGAATCAGCCGCTTCACCGACCAGCCGTCCCGCTGGAACCGGAGGGCGAGGTGGTCGAGGAGTTCGGGATGCGAGGGGGCGTCCCCGGTGACGCCGAAGTTGTCGACCGTCTTGACGAGGCCCGCCCCGAACAGGTGGTGCCAGACCCGGTTCACCGCGACGCGGGGGGCGAGCGGGTTGTCCTGCCGGACCAGCCAGTCGGCCAGCTCCAGCCGTCCGCTCCGGTCCGCCGTGATGGCGGGCGGGTTCGGCAGGTTGAGGACGCTCAGGAACCCGCGGGGGACCCTGGGCCCGAGCTTTTCGGCTTCGCCCCGGAGGCGGATTTCGGTGTCGGCGATCGTCTTCGAGTCCCGGGCACCGAGGGCGACTTCGCCCACGGCGGCGGGGTCGGTCAGGGCGACCACTTCCGCCTGCAGGCGGTTCCACTTCTGGCGGGCGATGACCCGCTGCGGACGGCCGTCCGGCCCCGGCTTCTCGGACTCGGCGCTGTCCCGGATCTTCACGAACTCCAGCCGCGCCTCTTCAGCCACCTTCTTGGCCTCTTCGATCTTCTTAGCGAGCTCTGGGTCGATCTCCTTGCGGTTCTCGGAGAGGACCAGCAGCAGGTTCGTGTCGTAGTAGGCGAGCCCGGAGCCCCCCATCTGGTTCCGGAGCCCCGCGCACAGGTCGGTGCTTTGAAAGATGCCGGCGAGGGCGTAGTAGTCGCTGGTCGGGATCGGGTCGAACTTGTGGTCGTGGCACCGGGCGCAGCTCGCCGTCAGGCCGAGGACCGAGCGGGTCACGACATCGATCTGCTCGTCGATGTTGTCCATGACGAACCGGACCTTGAACCGCTGATTCACGTCCTTGACGCCGAGGGCCAGGAATCCGGTGGCGACCAGGTGCTCCTTCTTCTGGTCGTCGTTCTCGTGCGGCAACAGGTCGCCGGCGATCTGCTCCCGGACGAACTGGTCGAACGGCTTGTCCTTGTTGAAGGCGTCGATGACGTAGTCCCGGTACTTCCACGCCTGCGGGTACGGCAGGTTGCGGGCGGAGCCGGTCGACTCGGCATAACGGGCGACATCGAGCCAGTGCCGCCCCCAGTGCTCGCCGTAGGCGGAGGATTGCAGCAGGCGGTCGACCACCTGCTCGAACGCCTCGGGGGAGGAGTCCGCGAGGAACGCCGCGATCTCTTCGGGGGACGGCGGCAGCCCGGTCAGGTCGAACGTCACCCGCCGCAGCAGTGTCACCTTGTCGGCGTCGGCGACCGGCTTCAGGTTCTTCGCCTCGAGAGCGCTCAGCAGGAACCGGTCGATGTCGTCCCGTGCCCAGCTTGGGTCCTGCACGGCCGGGACCGCTGCGGCCTTGAGCGGCTGCCAGGCCCAGTGGTTCTGGCGCAGCGCGTCATAGTCGGCGGGGGGCCGGGTCAGGTCGGCGGGGATCTCGAGCGCGGGCCAGGCGGCCCCCTCTTCGATCCATTTCCGGAGGTCGGCGATCTGCTCTTCCGATAGTGGGTTGTCGGGAGGCATCTTGAGCTTGGCGTCGGTCCGGGTGACCGCCTTGATCAGCCAGCTCTCGTCCGGCTTCCCGGGAACGATCCCCGCGCCGCGGCCACCCCCCTGGAAGATCCCGCTCCGGTCGTCGACCCGCAGGCCGCCGGCCGCCTTGTTGTCGGCCGAGTGGCAGTTGTAGCAGTTGTCGACGAGCAGCGGCCGGATCTTCTTCTCGAAGAACTCGAGCTTGGCCGCGTCGGGCGCGGACTCGGCGGCCGGGAGTGTCAGCGGCACCGCGACCAGGGCGGCACCGAACAGCGTGGAGAGAAGGGGACGGGACATCGGAGCCATCCTGCGGATGAGGTGCAAGAGAGGTTTCGTCCGGGGCCGGCAGTCCGCCCCGCAGTGCGATCCGGGTTTCGCGGTCACGACTTCTTCGGGGCCCGCTTCGACTCGAGAGCGATCTCGAACCGGTTCGGCTCCGCCTTCACGTCGTACTTGAGCTCGCTCTTCTGGTTGTATTGCGGGGGGACCGCCTCCTCGACGACGGTCTCTTTGCCCGACGGGTCGCTGATGACCCCGGCGGTCGTGACCCGCACGGTGTGCGATCCGGGGAGCGCCCCCTTGTTGCGGCGGTTGAACGCGAGCTCAAACGAACCGCTGTCGTCGGTCTCGCCGACCGACGGGGACGCGTTCGGCCCCGTCGGCTGGAACACCACTCGGGCATGTGCCAGCGGCTTGCCGTCGAGCGTCACCGTGCCGACCACCGGCGCGAGCGTCGGACCTTTCGAGCCTCCTCCGCAGCCGGCGAGCGAGAGAAGGGCGAGTCCGGTCCACAGCGGCCGGAGCCGGGAGGGACGAGAGCGGGAAGCGACAAAGGTTGCGGTCCGGTTCATCGAGGCACTATCAATGAAGAAGAGATCGGGAGAGGGAAAACAGGCGGGCGGCTGGTCCGCCGATCACCATCCGCCAACGGTGTCGGACGGACCAACCGCCGCCAGGCTCAGAAGTCGCCGCTGATCGGCTGCTTGTCGTTGCGGCGGATCAGTCGCTGGTAGACCCCCAGCGTCGCCAGCGACGGGTCGTTGACCGCCGCGATCTCGTTGACCGTGTCCTGATAGAACTGGATGTTCTCGCTCACGAACGAGACGTGTCCGTCGGTGAACACGAAGTGGACTCCGCCGACGTGCGGCGAGCTGAAGCCCCCACGGGAGGCGACGCTGAACTCGTTGGGTTTCGTCCCGGAGTACCCGGCGACCATCGGCATCCCGACGTCGCCGGCCCCCTGGTAGTTGCGGGTCCCGACCCACACTCCGGCGAAGTCATCCCAGCGGCGCTCGCCGACGGCGATGACCGTGCTGGTGCCGTCCCGCACGTCCGCGACCCGGACCTTGCTGCTCCCCCACATCACCCCGAAGGGGTCGAACCGGCCGTTGAGCCAGTTCTGGGAGTTCCGCCAGAAGGTCCCGAGGTTGGCGACGTAGCTGGAGGTCGCTGCCTGCGTGCCGCCGTAGACCGTGTTCGAGAACGGTCGCTTCGTGTTCTTCTCTTCGTGATCATCCGACGGGCAGCGGTACGTCTGGATCGACTTCTGAACGAGCGGCCGGAGCGTCGGCTGCTGGAGCAAGACGTGGAGTTCCCGGGCGTTGACGTCGAGCTGATTGAACAGCGGCCCCTGGTCGATCTGCGGCAGGAGGAACGTGGCCCAACCGTAGGCCGCCTGATCGGTCGCGGTGTGGACCGGAGCGGTGTCGAAGCCGGAGAAGACGAACGCCGGCGGGAAGACACCGAACTGCTCGTGGTAGTTGTGGAGGCCCAGACCGATTTGCTTGAGGTTGTTGCGGCACTGGCTGGCGCGGGCCGCCTCGCGGGCCTGCTGGACCGCCGGAAGCAGAATGGCGACGAGGACCGCGATGATCGCGATGACCACCAGCAGCTCGATCAGGGTGAAGCCTCGCGATCGAAACCGCGGAGAGATAGGAGAGGCGGAGGGCACGACGGAATCCTTCGGAGAACTCAAGGGGAGGGAAACAGGGAACTAACGGGCGAGGTGGGAGGCGGGCGCTTCGCCGGGGCCGGAACAGGAACAGAGGTCGAACATCAGGTGGTTGTGGCCCGGCCGCAGTTCGCGGCGGAGGGTCGAGTCGCGGTTGTATTTGGCGGGGATCGGGAGGCCGGGACGGCGGTCGTGCGCCTCGAGGTCGAAGTCGATCCGGACGAGGTGCGTCCCCGGGAGGGCCCCCCACCGTTCGCGGGTGAACCGGAGCCGGTAAACGCCGTCGAGGTCCGTGTACCCGATCGACGGAGAGCCGCCGCCGTTGACCGGCTGAAACTCGACCATCACGTTCGAGACCGGCTTCCCGTCGAGGGTCACGCTCCCCGCCACATCGGCGAGGCTCGGGGCGGTCTGGCCGCAACCGAGGACCGTGAGCCCCGCCAGCCCGGCGGCGAGCCGGCGAAAGGAGGCCCCGGAGGGCTGCGGTGCGGCAGGTTCGAAAGGGAACGACATGGCATTCACGCGAAACGAAGGGGGCCACTCTGGTCCGTGGAGACCGGGGCGCTGCGGCGCAGCATCCCCGGAGCCCCCACGAAAAACGTTCGGAGAGAGGGTCGAAGCCAGGAAGAAGCAGGGCCGCCTAGAAGTCGCCGACGATCGCGCCGTCGGCCCGCATCCCGAGCCGCTGGTAGGTCCCGAGCATCGTCTGCGGGTTCCCCGCGGTCCCGAGCGTGTTGTCGCAGTGGATGTCTTCGCTGATGAACCGGACGCTGCCGTCCCCTAGCAGGAAGTGCGTCCCGCCGACATGGTTGCTGTGGAACGCCCGCGGGCTGTTGGTGCCGGGGAGATTGATCTTCCAGTTCGTGATCCCGAGGTGCTGTCGCAGCCCGACGTCCCCGTTGCCGGTGTAGTTGCGGGTCCCGATCCAGATGGCAGAGAGGTTGTCCCAGTTTCGCTCGCCGACGACGAACGTGTTGCTGGTGCCGTCCTTGATGTCGTCGATCCGGACCCGGCTCCCCGGCCAGAAGACGCCGTACGGGTCGGTCTGATTCAGGATCCAGTCGTCGGCGTGCGCCCAGCGGGTTCCGTGGACGCCGACGTAGTTCGACGTGGCGACCGGGGTGTTGTTGAAGATCGCGTTCGTGAAGGCCCGCGGGTCATTGAGCTGCGGGGCGTCATCCGAGGGGCACTTGTAGATGCCGAGGACGGTCTGCGCGATCGGCCGGAGGGTCGCGTTCTGCATCAGGTAGACGAGTTCCTGCCCGTTGACATCGAGCTTGTTGAACAGCCCGACCTGATCGAGCTGCGGCAGGATGTAGGCTCCCCAGCCGTAGGCCGCCGCGCGGTTGGCGGTCGTCAGGTTGATCTTGTAACCCGCATCCGGCGAGGAGGTCGAAAATCCGTTCCCCGGCGGGAGGACGCCGAACTGGTCGTGATAGTTGTGGAGCGCGACGCCGATCTGTTTGAGGTGGTTGCGGCACTGGCTGGCGCGGGCCGCCTCCCGCGCCTGCTGGACGGCGGGGAGCAGGATGGCGACGAGGACCCCGATGATCGCGATCACGACCAGGAGCTCGATCAGCGTGAAGCCGCGAGCGCGACGGGGAACAGGAGACGTGGCGGAGCGGGGCATGGCGCAATCCATCGAGTCGAAAGGCCCCGGCGCAGCCGGAGCGGGAGACGGGACTTCGCGAGCCTCCGGCTCATCGAAGTGCGAATACGGAGGTCCGGGTCACGACAGGGAAGTGACGCGGTGATCAGAGGAAACGGCAACAGAGGGAGACGCCGACCGTTCGCGAGGGGCCCCGAAGGGATTCCGCCCGGGGGCGAGAGAGCGAAGGGGCAACGTCAGGCGATCAGCCGCAACAGCAGCGGGGAGCCGTCAGCAGAACGGGGCATCCGTCGGTCAAGAGAGCGGACATCGGAGGAACTCCAGGAATTCCGGCGATGCCTCCAGGGACTCTGGTCAGCACCGATCCAAGCAGGGATCAGACGAGACGGCGCGAGGGACATCGACGCCGGATCACTCAACCGCAGCGAATCCTCAGGGATTCAATGACCACCAATTGAGTCGCTGTTTAATATCGGCCGGCGGAGGCGGTTTGTCAATATCGTTCGTTCGATTTCGCGCGGAATTGCGGCTGGAGAGGAAAGAGAGTGCTCTGCCGAATGTCGCAGTGCGTGTCGCCGGCTCGGGAGACCTGCTTCCGTCGCTCTACGCCCGCGACCAGTCGCCGCGGTCCTCGGGAGGCCTCGTTCGGAGTCCTCCCGCCGCTCCGCGATCCCCGCCAGGAAGCTCGCACGTCGGCGGGCGTCGAATGAGAGAGGGAACGGCTGCGACTGCGAGCGGGCCCTTGTCAGTCGAGTCGATCGAACGGGGCTGACCCGACTCTCTCGGTGCCCGCCACATGATGGGCACCATCCTCATGAGCCGATGGCGGCTCGATGTCCCTCTTGGCCGTCGAGGGCGGGAAGACGTCAGGCGAGTCGCAAGACAGCACCGACAAGGGGAGGAGAAACAAGCGGGAGACGAGAGAGGCCGAAGCCCGCTCCCAAGAAAAGATGCGAAGGTCAGGCCGGTTCCACCGGCCCTGGCCCGCGGACCTTGATGCCGCGATCCGATGCAGCATCCCGGTCTTCGGAACCTCTCCGGAGAGACATCCCGAATCCCGACGTCTTGAGAGTATCGCCGTTCGAAAAAACTCACCGGCACGAAACCGGCATTGCAAAAAAACGATTATCATCGCCGTGAGACAGAGCTTTGTGGCCACTCCAGTCTACTCTTCATGTCGTCATTTTCTTCCGCTCCCACCCCTCCTCCCGGGCCCCCGGAACGATTCAATCGTGCGAACGGCCCCCGGATTCGCGAACTGCGGCGACTCCGCGGATGGACTCAGCTGACGCTCGCTTCGCGAACCGGATATTCCGAGCGCGTGGTCCGCAAGGCCGAGCGGGGAAAACCGATTCGCCATGACGTGCTGGCGACGATCGCGCAGGCCCTCAGCACCCCCGGTGAGCCGGTCACCGTCGCGATGCTGACCTCCGACCCCGTCCAGATCGTACGGCGGTTCTACGAGGCCTATGACGTTCACGAGCGGGAGATGCTGGCCCACGTGCAGGACCTGCTGGCTCCGGACGTCCGGTTCGTGTTCCGCGCCGACCCGGAACGGAACCCGCTGTCGGGCACGTGGGAAGGTCTGCGGGGGATCCAGGCGTATCTCGACAAGTTCTTCGGGATGTTCGTCCGCGAGAACAAGGGGGACCAGAACCCGCAGTACGCCGGGAACGGTCAGCAGGTGGTCGCCTCGTTCACCGAGATCGTTCGCCATGGGGACATCGTTGCTCCTCCGGTCTGGATCCACCTCGTCTTCTCGCTGCACGAGGGCCGGATCGTCCTTCTGGAGGACTTCTGCGACACCGACACGGCCGCGCGGTTTCTCAAGAAGATCGGAGTCCCGGGGCGGGCGCCGGGCGAGCCGCCGCATCCTCCCGAGTAGGGCGCTCCGTACAGGCGTCGCCGGGAACCTGCTGGTGAGGGCTCACGCAGCATCGGCGATGAAAGACGGGAGTCTCGTCCCGCGCCGGGTCAGTGCCGCTTGAAGTACTGAACTTCCCGCTCGTGCTTTTCGGCGGCCGCGCGGGTCGCGAACGTCCCCAGGTTCCGGCGCTGGCCGGTCTCCGGGTTGACCTTCCGGCTGTAGAGCCGGAATCTTCCTGAGCGGAGTTTGCGGATCATGATCTGTCCCTCCGGCGGAAGCGGGTCTGAAGGGGACACCCGAAAAGAGCGGCAGAGGCCGTGCCACCCGGAGAACGCGTGGCGGTCTGGATCCGGGCTTCGCAGATTTCCCAGAGCAAGGCCGGAGGCTCACGAGAGGCGACTCAGCTCCGATTGGAGCGAATGGAACGATTCGCCATCGATAACTGTCGATCTTGCCCCATCTTCCAGCGAATTCTTCGTCGGGGCATCGCTCTTGCAAAGTCGCTTTGTCACTGCCTCAGCGCGGCGCAAGGGGCGTACGTGGACGGTGTGCGATCACCTGATTGTTCTTTCCGCAGTCAGAGTGACTGGTCTCGTGCCAGTCGACTCGGCTCGGTCGGAGCGATCCATTGATTTCACCCGCGGGCAAATGCGGATGCCCGGCCTCGACGCCATTTGAGCCCGATGAGCAGCACGGCAGTGAGATGCGGCGTGGGACGCGTCTGCGGGCTGCCAGCGGTCGCGGACCTGTGCGTCGGGCGTCGCACAAGTCTCCGTTGCCACGTGTCCCCTGTCCCCCTCCGTGTTTTCCCGGTGGGAGGATCAGGGAAAGACCGGGACCTTCGGGTCGGAGGAATACGAGAAACCCAGGAAGGCTGGTCCGTTGAATGAGCCATCCAACGAGGTGCGGATCTTCATCGATGCCTTCATCGAGTCGATCGACCTGCTGCGCATCCTCATCGCCCTGGCGCGGGAGCCGAGTCGCACATGGACCGAACACGAGATGGCGGGGGGCGTCGGCTTCTCGCTCGAGACGACGCAGCAGCAGCTGGAGCGGCTCCAGCGGAACGGCTTCGCCGCTGCGGAGATGGGGCCTCCGCGGCGGTACCGCTATGCTCCCCGGGCAGAAGAATTCGATCGAATGATCCGCGAACTGGTGGAACTCGACGACCATCGGCCGGTGACCCTGATCCGGCTGGTGTACGCCCGCACTGCGAATTCCGCGGCCCAGGCGTTTGCCGATTCCTTCCGGTTCAGGAAACCGTGACATGGCGTTTGCCGTCTATCTGCTCTGTCTGGCGACAGCGCTCCTGTGCAGCGGGCTCCTGGCGCGGGGCTACATCCAGACGCGGCATCGCCTGCTGTTCTGGGCCTCGATCTGCTTCCTGTTCCTGGGGATCGAGAACGCCGTGATCATCGTGGATCTCTACGTCGTCCCGGAGACCGACATCCGGCCGCTGCCGCAGAGCATCCCGTTGATCGGAATCTGCACGCTGCTCTACGGGCTCTTGTGGGAATCGAAGTAAGTCGACAGGAGGAAGGTTCGATGGAGTACTTCATGGCCGGGATGATTGCCGCCTTGAACGGGGTCATCGCGCTGATCTTCCTGCGGTTCTGGCGGGATACGCACGACCGGTTGTTCCTGATGTTCTCGCTGGCCTTTGTGGCGCTCGGCCTCAGCCGCGTCCGGTCGTTCATCGCGATCGACAGCCCCTGGCACATTCTCCCGCACGTCGTCCGGTTCTTCGCGTTCCTGACGATCCTGATTGCCGTCATCGACAAGAATTTTCAGAACCGCGCCCAGCGGTAGAGCGAATCGAATTCCGTGGCCGGCAGCCTGTTTCCGGCCGTGACCTAGAGTGGATTGACCGTTCTCTCAGCCTTCCGCGGAGTTTCCCGTGAGCCAGACCTCCCTTGTTGGACAGAGCGCTCTTGCCGATGCGGTGGAGAACGGCGTCAACCTGATCTCGCCGCCGGGAGGATTCTCCGATGCGGACGCGGAAACTCCCGCGGCCGGCGGCCAGCTCAACAATCGCCTCGGCAAAATCCTGTTCGCGATGGCCGCTTTCCGCGAAGGAGACTTCTCGGTCCGGCTCCCGGTCGACTGGGACGGGATCGAAGGGCGGATCGCGGAGACGTTCAATCAGACGGTCGGGCAGGAAGACCGGATCACCTCCGAGATCCGGCAGCTCAGCCACACGGTCGGTAAGGAAGGCCGCCTGACGCAGCGGTTGCCCGCCTCGACGGCAGCCGGGGGATGGGCCGTCCGGACTCAGTCGATCAACACCCTGATCGACGACCTCGTCCGCCCGACCACCGAAGTCGCCCGGACGATCGGCGCCGTCGCCAAGGGGGACCTGAGCCAGTCGATGGAGCTCGAGGTCGACGGCGAGCCTCTCAAAGGGGAGTTCCTGCGGTCCGCCCGGCTGGTCAACACGATGATCGACCAGCTCTCGGTCTTCACGTCGGAAGTGACCCGCGTCGCCCGCGAAGTGGGAACCGAGGGGAAGCTCGGCGGCCAGGCGCAGGTGAAGGGGGTGTCGGGGGTCTGGAAGGAACTGACCGAGTCGGTCAACCAGATGGCGGGGAACCTGACCGCCCAGGTCCGCAACATCGCCGACGTGACGATCGCGGTGGCGAACGGAGACCTTTCCAAGAAGATCACCGTCGACGTGCGGGGGGAAATCCTCCAGCTCAAAGAGGCCATCAACACGATGGTCGACCAGCTCCGCTCGTTCGCCTCGGAAGTGACCCGCGTCGCCCGCGAAGTCGGGACCGACGGCCGCCTCGGCGGTCAGGCGGTGGTTCCCGGCGTGGCCGGAACGTGGAAGGACCTGACGGACTCCGTGAACGCGATGGCGGGAAACCTGACCGCCCAGGTCCGCAACATCGCCGCGGTGACGACCGCCGTGGCCCGCGGCGACCTCTCGCGGAAGATCACCGTCGACGTGAAGGGAGAAATCCTCGAGCTCAAGGAGACCATCAACACGATGGTCGACCAGCTCAACGGCTTCGCGGCGGAAGTGACCCGCGTCGCCCGCGAAGTCGGGACCGAAGGGAAGCTCGGTGGTCAGGCCCAGGCCCCCGGCGTGGCCGGGACCTGGAAGGACCTCACGGACTCCGTGAACTCGATGGCCTCGAACCTGACCGGTCAGGTCCGAAACATCGCCGATGTGACGACCGCGGTGGCCCGCGGAGACCTGTCGCGCAAGATCACCGTGGACGTGAAGGGGGAAATCCTCGAGCTCAAGAACACCATCAACACGATGGTGGACCAGCTCAACGGCTTCGCCTCGGAAGTGACCCGCGTCGCCCGCGAAGTCGGTTCGGAAGGGAAGCTCGGGGGCCAGGCGCTGGTCCCCGGCGTCGGGGGGACGTGGAAGGACCTGACGGACTCCGTGAACTCGATGGCCTCGAACCTGACGGGCCAGGTCCGAAACATCGCCGACGTGACGACCGCCGTGGCCCGCGGAGACCTGTCCCGCAAGATCACCGTGGAAGTGAAGGGGGAAATCCTCGAGCTGAAGAACACGATGAATACGATGGTCGACCGCCTCAACGCGTTCGCCTCGGAAGTGTCGCGCGTCGCCCGCGAGGTCGGGACCGACGGGAAGCTCGGGGGACAGGCGGCGGTGGAAGGGGTCGCCGGGACCTGGAAGGACCTCACCGACAACGTCAACTCGATGGCGAACAACCTCACCGGTCAGGTGCGGAACATCGCCGACGTGACGACCGCCGTGGCCCGCGGAGACCTCTCTCGCAAGATCACGGTCGACGTGAAGGGGGAAATCCTCGAGCTCAAGAACACCGTCAACACGATGGTGGACCAGCTCAACGGCTTCGCCTCGGAAGTCTCCCGCGTCGCCCGTGAAGTGGGGACCGAAGGGAAGCTCGGCGGCCAGGCGGCGGTCCCCGGCGTGGCGGGGACCTGGAAGGACCTGACCGACAACGTCAACTCGATGGCCTCGAACCTCACCGGCCAGGTCCGGAACATCGCCGACGTGGCGACCGCCGTGGCGAACGGGGACCTCTCGAAAAAGATCACCGTCGACGCCAAGGGGGAAATTCTCGAGCTCAAGCTGACGATCAACACGATGGTCGACCAGCTCAACTCGTTTGCCGGAGAAGTGACCCGCGTCGCCCGCGAGGTCGGGACCGACGGCAAGCTCGGCGGACAGGCCCAGGTCCGCGGCGTGGCGGGGACCTGGAAGGACCTGACCGACAACGTCAACTCGATGGCCTCGAACCTCACCGGCCAGGTCCGGAACATCGCCGACGTGGCGACCGCCATCGCCAAGGGGGACCTGTCGAAGAAGATCACGGTCGACGTGAAGGGGGAAATCCTCGAGCTGAAGAACACCGTCAACACGATGGTCGACCAGCTCAACGCCTTCGCCTCGGAAGTGTCGCGCGTCGCCCGCGAGGTGGGGACCGAAGGGAAGCTCGGGGGCCAGGCCGAGGTGGAAGGGGTCGCCGGGACGTGGAAAGACCTGACCGACAACGTGAACTCGATGGCCTCGAACCTCACCGGCCAGGTCCGCAACATCGCCGACGTGACGACCGCCGTGGCCCGCGGAGACCTCTCGCGGAAGATCACCGTCGACGTCCGCGGAGAAATTCTCGAGCTGAAGAACACGATCAACACGATGGTGGACCAGCTCAACGGCTTCGCATCGGAAGTCTCCCGCGTCGCCCGTGAAGTCGGGACCGAAGGAAAGCTCGGCGGTCAGGCGGCGGTCCCCGGCGTGGCGGGAACGTGGAAGGACCTGACGGACAACGTGAACTCGATGGCGTCAAACCTGACGAGCCAGGTCCGGAACATCGCCGAAGTGACGATCGCCGTGGCGAACGGCGACCTCTCGAAGAAGATCACCGTTGACGTCCGCGGGGAAATCCTCGAGCTGAAGGAAACCATCAACACGATGGTCGACCAGCTCCGGTCGTTCGCGGCCGAAGTGACCCGCGTCGCCCGCGAGGTCGGAACCGACGGCAAGCTCGGCGGTCAGGCGCAGGTCCCCGGGGTCGGGGGAACCTGGAAGGACCTCACCGACTCGGTCAACTCGATGGCCTCGAACCTGACGGGCCAGGTCCGCAACATCGCCGACGTGACGACCGCCGTGGCCCGCGGGGACCTCTCGCGGAAGATCACGGTGGACGTGAAGGGGGAAATCCTCCAGCTGAAGGAAACCATCAACACGATGGTGGACCAGCTCTCGGCGTTCGCCTCGGAAGTGACCCGCGTCGCCCGCGAGGTGGGGACCGAAGGGAAGCTCGGCGGTCAGGCCCAGGTGCTCGGTGTCGCGGGGACCTGGAAGGACCTGACGGACAACGTGAACTCGATGGCCTCGAACCTGACGGGCCAGGTCCGGAACATCGCCGAAGTGACGATCGCCGTGGCGAACGGGGACCTCTCGAAGAAGATCACCGTCGACGTCCGCGGGGAAATCCTGCAGCTGAAAGAGACCATCAACACGATGGTCGAGCAGCTCCGCTCGTTCGCCTCGGAAGTGACCCGCGTCGCCCGCGAGGTGGGGACCGAAGGCCGCCTCGGGGTGCAGGCGGTGGTCCCCGGCGTCGGGGGGACCTGGAAGGACCTCACCGACTCCGTCAACACGATGGGCTCGAACCTGACCGCCCAGGTCCGGAACATCGCCGAAGTGACGACCGCCGTGGCCCGCGGCGACCTGTCGCGGAAGATCACCGTCGACGTGAAGGGGGAAATCCTCGAGCTGAAGAACACGATCAACACGATGGTCGACCAGCTCAATGCGTTCGCCTCAGAAGTGACCCGCGTCGCCCGCGATGTGGGGACCGAAGGAAAGCTCGGGGGCCAGGCGCAGGTGTCGGGGGTGGCGGGGACCTGGAAGGACCTGACCGACAACGTGAACTTCATGGCCTCGAACCTGACCGACCAGGTCCGCGGGATCGTGAAGGTGGTGACCGCCGTCGCCGACGGCAACCTCCGCCAGAAGCTGACCGTGCAGGCCAAGGGGGAAGTGGCGGCGCTCGGGGACACGATCAACAACATGACCGACACCCTGGCGACCTTCGCCGAGCAGGTCATCAGCGTGGCCCGTGAGGTGGGGGTCGAAGGGCGACTCGGCGGTCAGGCGAACGTCCCCGGGGCGGCCGGAACGTGGCGCGACCTGACCGACAACGTGAACCTGCTGGCCGGGAATCTGACCACGCAGGTCCGGGCCATCGCCGAAGTGGCGACCGCCGTGACCAAGGGGGACCTGACCCGCTCGATCCAGGTCGCGACCCGCGGCGAAGTGGCGGAGCTCAAAGACAACATCAACACGATGATCGCGAACCTCCGCGAGACGACCGAGCGGAACAAGGAACAGGACTGGCTCAAGACGAACGTCGCCCGTTTCACCAGCATGCTGCAGGGGCAGCGGGACCTCGTCACCGTCGCCAAGATGCTCCTCGCCGACCTCGTGCCGCTCGTGCAGGCCCAGCAGGGGGCGATCTACCAGCTCACGGCCGATCGCGACACGGCGTCGCTCAAGCTCCTGGCCGGGTATGCCCGGAGCGACCTCCAGCAGGACCGGATTCCGCTCGGCTCGGGGCTGGTCGGGCAATGCGCGGTCGACAAGCAGCGGATTCTTCTGGAAGACGTCCCCGCCGATTACACGCGGGTCGGCTCGAGTCTCGGCGAGGCGCCGCCGTCGAGCGTCGTGGTCCTGCCGCTCCTGTTCGAAGGGCAGATCAAGGCGGTGATCGAGCTGGCGTCGATCCACCCGTTCAGCCCGACGAACCTGATCTTCCTCGAGCAGGTGACGCAGAGCATCGGGGTCGTGCTCAACACGATCGAGGCGACGATGCGGACCGAAGGGCTCCTGCAGCAGTCGCAGCAGCTGACGGTCGAGCTCCAGTCCCGCCAGAGCGAGCTGCAGCAGACGAACGAGGAGCTCGCCAGCAAGGCGAAGCTGCTCGCGCAGCAGAACGCGGAAGTGGAGCGGAAAAACGCCGAAGTGGAACAGGCCCGCCGGGCCCTCGAAGAGAAGGCGGCCGAGCTGGCGCTGACCTCCAAGTACAAGTCCGAGTTCCTGGCGAACATGTCGCACGAGCTCCGGACGCCGCTCAACTCGATCCTGATCCTGAGCCAGCAGCTCTCAGACAACGGCGCCGGAAACCTGGTCCCCAAGCAGATCGAGTTCGCCCGGAACATCAATTCCTCCGGGTCGGACCTCCTGCACCTGATCAACGACATCCTCGACCTGTCGAAGATCGAGTCGGGGACCGTCTCGGTCGAAGCCGAGGAGATCTCGTTCACCGGCCTGCGGGACACGATCGAGCGGAACTTCCGGCACGTCGCCGAAACGAAGAACCTGCCGTTCAACGTCACGTTCGCCTCTAACCTGCCGCCGTACCTCGTCAGCGACTCCAAGCGGCTGCAGCAGATCCTCAAGAACCTGCTGTCGAACGCGGTGAAGTTCACCTCGCAGGGGCACGTCGACATCCGGGCCGACTTCGCCACCGAAGGGTACTCTTCGGACCACCCCGTCCTCTCCAAGGCGGACCGGGTCATCGCCTTCGCGGTCGAGGACACGGGGATCGGCGTCGCCCCCGAAAAGCAGCGGCTGATCTTCGAAGCGTTCCAGCAGGCGGACGCCGGGACGTCGCGCAAATACGGGGGGACCGGCCTGGGCCTCGCGATCAGCCGCGAACTCGCCGCGCTCCTCGGCGGGGAGATCCGGCTCGTCAGTACGCTCGGGGAGGGGAGCACGTTCACGCTCTACCTGCCGCTCGAATACAGCGGATCGGCGACCGCGGCGGCGGCCCCCGCGGCCCGCTCCTCCCTGGCTCCGCTGGCAGCGACCCTGGCGCCGCTCCCCCCGCCGCGCGAGGAACGGATCGCCGACGACCGGGACGACCTCTCCGAGCATGACGCGACGCTCCTGATCGTGGAGGACGACCCGCACTACGCCCGGATCCTGCTGGGGCTGGCCCGCGACAAAGGCTTCAAGGGGATCGTGGCCCAGACCGGCTCGGCGGGCCTCGCTCTCGCCCGCCGGTATCGCCCGACCGCAATCTCGCTCGACATCTTCCTCCCCGACATGCTCGGGTGGACGATCCTCAACAACCTCAAGCTGAATCCCGACACCCGCCACATCCCGGTCCAGATCGTATCGCTCGAGGAAGAACAGCAGCACGGCCTCTCCCACGGCGCGTTCTCCTATGTCATCAAGTCGCCGACGACCGAGAGCCTCGAGACCGCCTTCGACCGGCTCAAGGAGTTCACGATCCCCCGGACCAAGCGATTGCTGGTCGTGGAGGACAACGACATCGAGCGGAAGTCGATCGTCGAGCTCCTGGGGCACGACGACATCGAGCTGGCGGCGGTTTCGACCGGCAAGGAAGCGATGCGGGCGCTGCTCGACCGGCCGTTCGACTGCGTGGTCCTCGATCTCCGGCTCCCGGACATGACCGGGTTCGAGCTTCTCGAAAAGATCCACGCCGAGAAGCACCTGCAGGGGATTCCGGTGGTGGTCTTCACCGGCAAGGATCTCTCCGCCGAGGAGCAGGCCCGGATCAAGTCGATGGCCAAGAGCATCGTTTTGAAGGACGTGCAGTCCCCCGAGCGGCTCCTCGACGAAACGGCACTGTTCCTGCACCGGATCGTGACGCATCTCCCGGATGACCGACAGCGGATGCTCGACCGGCTGCACGGTTCGAGCGAGGTCCTGCGGGGGCGGAAGGTCCTGGTGGTCGACGATGACGCCCGGAACATCTTTGCGCTGACGAGCCTCCTGGAAAGCCAGGATATGAACGTCATCAGCGCGACCAACGGGCGGCACGCGATCGACTTGATTCAATCGACGCCGGATCTCAGCATGGTCCTGATGGACATCATGATGCCGGAGATGGATGGCTATCAGACGATGAAGGAGATCCGGAAGGATCCCCGCTTCCGGACGCTGCCGATGCTCGCCCTGACCGCCAAGGCCATGAAGGGAGACCGGGAGAAGTGCCTGGACGCGGGTGCGTCCGACTACATCGCCAAGCCCGTCAACACTGAACAGCTCCTGTCGCTCATGCGCGTCTGGCTCTTCCGGTAGGACGAGTCGGACCACGCGAAAGGAATCGGCTCCCCTGATGAGCATGTCGACCGCCAGTTCCGGCAGTCTTCCCGATCCCGCTCCGAGAGGAGCGTCCGCCGCCGCTGCGCGGCGGCCGATCGACATTCTGCTGGTCGACGACGAGCCGAAGAACCTGACCGTGCTCGAGACGGTCCTCGACAATCCCCAGTACCGGCTCATCAAGGCGGTCTCGGCCGACGAAGCGCTCCTGGCGCTCGTCAACCACGACTTCGCGCTGATCATCCTCGATATCCAGATGCCGATCATGAGCGGCTTCGAGCTGGCGCACATGATCAAGCAGCGGAAGAAGACGGCCGGGATCCCGATCATCTTCCTGACCGCGTTCTACAGCGAAGACCAGCATGTGCTCGAAGGGTACGAGACCGGCGCGGTCGACTACCTGCACAAGCCGGTCAACGCCCGGATCCTCCAGTCCAAGGTCGCGGTCTTCGCGGACCTCTACCGCACGACGCAGGACCTCGCCGCCACGAACCAGACCCTCCAGGGAGAGGCGGCGGAGCGGTCGAGAGTCCAGGACGAGCTCCGGCGGCTGAACGTCGAGCTGGAGGACCGGGTCGCCGCCCGAACGAACGAGCTCGTGGAGGCCAACGCCGCGCTCCGTGAGAGTGAGGAGCAGCTGCGGCTCGCCCAGGAGGCGGCTAAGGTCGGGATCTGGAGTCTCGACCTCGAGACGGGGCTCGGGCTGTGGACCGATGCGGCGTGGGAAATCTTCGATCCCGACGGCAAAGGGGAGCAGGTGACCCGCTCCCGCTGGCTCTCCTACGTCCATCCCGACGACCGGCAGCGGGCGGAGACCGGCCTGCGGACCCCCTCCCGGACCGGACGGTACCGGGATGAATACCGCGTCCTGTTCCCCGGCGGCTCCGTGAAGTGGGTGGAAGCGGTCGGCGCCTTCGACCGCAGTCCCGATGGCCGGCCGGTCGCGATTCGCGGAGCGGTGCGGGACATCACCGAGCAGAAGGAGCTCGAGATCGAGCTCAAGGAGACCGGCCGCCGCAAGGACGAGTTCCTGGCGATGCTCGGGCACGAGCTCCGCAACCCGCTCGCGCCGATCCGCAACGCGGTCTCGATCCTCCGCAAGATCGGCGGGGACGATCCCGATCACAGCTGGTGCCAGGACATCATCGACCGGCAGGCGGAGCAGCTCACCCGGATCGTGGACGACCTGCTCGACGTCTCCCGCGTCTCGCGGGGGAAGATCCAGCTCCACCGCGCGCGGCTCGATTTCTCCCGTGCGGTGCAGAATGCGGTGGAGACGACGCGGCACCTGATCGAAGCCCGGGGCCATACGCTTCACGTGACGCTTCCCGACGGGCCGCTGCTCGTCGACGGCGATCTGGCCCGGCTCTCGCAGGTGGTCGCCAATCTCCTCAACAATGCGGCCAAGTACACCGACGAGGGGGGGACGATCTGGGTCACGGCCGAAGCGGGCGACGGTCCCGAGCCGTCGGCGATCGTCCGGGTCCGGGACACCGGGCGGGGCTTCGACTCGTCGGTCCGGGAGAACCTGTTCAGCCTGTTCTTCCAGGCGGACCGGACGATCGATCGGTCAGACGGAGGGCTGGGGATCGGCCTCGCGCTCGTCCGGAGTCTCGTGGAGATGCACGGCGGCAGCGTCGAGGCCAGGAGCCCCGGCCGCGGCCAGGGGAGCGAGTTCGCGGTCCGGCTGCCGCAGGTGGTCGAAGCGCCCGCACCGGCGGGTCCGCTTGCCAGCCGCCTTGCTGAGGGGATGCCCCCCGCCCGGATCCTCGTGGTCGACGACAACCAGGACGCGGCCCGGACGCTCGGGATGCTCCTCTCGGTGATGGGACACGAGGTATCGCTCGCTCACGACGGTGACCGGGCGGTCGAGGCGGCGCTCGCCGAGCGTCCCGACGCGATCTTCCTCGACATCGGGCTGCCGAAGCGGAACGGCTACGAGGTGTGCGAGTTCCTCCGCTCGCAGGGGATGGTGAAGCCCTTGATCGTCGCCATGACGGGTTACGGCCAGGAAGAGGACCGCCGGCGTTCGGACGAGGCGGGGTTCGACGAGCACCTCGTGAAACCGGTCGGCCTGCAGATGATTCAGCAGGTCCTCCGCGGCTACCTGCTGCAGCACTCGTCGTAGACGCTGTTTCAAGGCCGCGTGCAGGACTGACGCGGCCGGGTGCGTAGTTACGGAGATTCCACCCCGGTCCAGCGGGCCGCTGGCGGGTCCAGCACGCTGCTGGCCGCCGGAGGC